>Ga0233411_10000051_pt1 | contig 40355 bp, 62 predicted proteins | sample Na_anoxic_2_MG_FD_179799 | JGI IMG/M metagenome (GOLD analysis project Ga0233411, IMG submission 179799) | Seawater microbial communities from Saanich Inlet, British Columbia, Canada - Na_anoxic_2_MG | ecosystem: Environmental > Aquatic > Marine > Inlet | place: Canada: British Columbia...
AAAAAAAATGATATCATCACTGTTAATAGTGAGAAATTCAGAGTGCAAGAGAGGTATGATGTAGCAGGTGTGTTTGATAGTACTAGCACTGGTACTGTTTACGTATATACAGTCTGTAGTCTATTCTTTTATGATACTTAAGATTGACATGAAGGGTTTTAAAAAATCTCTTAACGAAGCTCTTTGGGGTATATCAATTGATATACAAGAAGCACTAAAAGATAAATTAAACTCAGGTGTTGACCCAACAGGAAAGACTTCTAGAAAAGGTAGGGGTGTATTTAATTCTCATTTGAAATCCTCTATTAATGCAAAACCAGATGGTGAGTCTGTTGAAATAAGCATGTTGGAATATGGTAAATATTTAGAGTATGGAATGCCTCACGTTGTTGATGACTTTGATGGATTAAAAGATTGGGTCAGACAGAAAGTATTAAATGATGAAAGAGCAAGTGATGCGAAAGTTGAAAGAATTGCTGAAAATATTAAAATCAAAATACAAACAGCTGGAATGATTCCATTCCCATTTATACGAATGACATTTCAAAATGAATTAATGGATATTATAAAGAAGAATCTTAAAAGTTCTTTTAAATAAAAATGAACCCAAGCTGTCATGGCTAGGGTGAAGCAGCGACGAAACACCCCAATGGCTGCTCGAGTTCACAAATTTAAATTTTGGTAAGTTTGTCAAGAATCTTTAATTCCTTTGCATATCTTTTGAATAATATTTTTTCTGTTTTATTAACAGTAACACCTGGATTTACAAGATTCCTAAATTTATAGAAACGCTTCTCTTCATCAGATAATATTAGTGATTTAAGGAAACCTCTTTTAATATGTTTAACCATATATAGTCTACACACCACAGGTATATAAATTTTTTTAATATTAGTTTTATAAAGTATAACCATATAGACTTACTATAGGTAGTCGAAAGATGCCGAAACTCCCTGAGGAATTATGACTTACACAGATATATTTACAATAAAAACTGAATTAGTAGTCTTTCTTAGAAATTCTGATATTATTCCTGTAGGAACTCGTGGTGTAACAACTACAACACAAGAGTTTAATGGTGATAATGTGGAAACACAATTTCAATTAACTAACACTAATGTTAAGAATGTTAGAAGTGTTACTGTTGGAGGAGTTGCAGTAGCGTATGGTTCTGGTTACACAGTTGATTATATAACAGCACAAATTAATTTCACAACTGCACCAGTTGCAGGAACAAATAATGTAGATATTGAATACGATTATGGTACAACTGATAAAATATTCCCAGACTTTCCACAGGATTCTTTAAATTTAATGGACTTCCCAAGAGTGGCTGTTGATGTTATATCAGCTACTACGACAGAACTGGAGTTGGGAGCAGGTAGTAATTTCACAGATTACAATATCACAGTTGTTGCATACGACATAGACCAAGACAATGTAGAAGATATGGTTGCAACAATTAGATCAAGCTTAATGAGTAACAAGAAATCATTTTATTACTTCCCTTTCGTTAAACCGACTGGGATGGGTCCTATAATGCGTAGTCCATTTGGAAAGAACAAAGTGTTTCAAAGAAACCAAGACTTCCAAATTAAGTATGTATATGAGGACTAAGGAGGAAGAAAATATGCCGAGTGAAAATTGGGGACGTCAACGTCCAACTAAAAAGAAGACAGTAAAGAAACAAGAGAAAAAGGAGATTAAAGAATAATGGCAACATCAATTTATAATGGAATTTCAACATACGTTGTTTACGCAGAAGATAGTGCTTTCGGTACAGCTGGAACACCTACTGGGTCAGACTTTGTTGATAAGGTAACATCCGTATCAGGTACAGTAACTAATAACTCAATTAGAAGCCAAGGTATTGGAGAAGGTAGAAACGCAACAGCAGCAGTGAATGGTATTTTAGATGTATCAGGTTCAATGGAATGGGAATTTACAGACCCAAGTTTTTTACAGTATTGTTTCATTGGAGCAAAGTCAGGAGCAGGTAGTGCAGCTGACCCATACGAAATCCAAGAAGCAGATCAATTAGGGTACTCAGCTGGACAAGTAAACACTTTAACTTTAGAAGTTGGACATGAACAAGGTGCTAACGATGATGTATTAACATACGATGGTGTGGCAGTAAACTCATTCACTTTTAATGCAAACATGGGTGAAATTGTTAAATGTACTGCAGATTGGATGGCAAGAACTGTTACAAGTTCAACAACTACTGTAACATACGCTGGACCTACAAACAGACCATTTACATTTATTGATGGTTCAATGACAGTTGGTTCCGATACAGTTGGAATATTACAATCATTTAGTTTAACATGTGCAAATAATATTCAAACATTTAGAGGATTAGGAAGTAGATTAATCAAACAACCTGTAGCAGGAATCAGAAGATATGATTTTACAGTTGCAGTTAAATTAGCATACGACGACACAGCAAGTGTTTTATCTGGTTTGGAAGCTAGAGGACTTGTATTTAGTGGAGTTACAACTGCTACAACACCTTTAGATGGTGCAGAAAGCACAGCAGTAGCTGTTAGCTTTGATTTAATTGAAGGTGCAGTTGCAGGTGATAGAATTGTAAACTTTGACTTTGAAAATGCGTATTTTGAAAGCTATTCAGAACCAGTAACTTTGGAAGATGGTTCAATTGAAATATCTATTAGTGGATTTGCATTAGCTGGTTTAACAGACGGAGCAGTTAAAGTACCATGTAGATGGTGGACATTAGCATAAGGAAATTAAAAAAATGAACGAGAAAAAAATTGAAATATCAGCAGGTGAAATCATATTGATTAAACCTAAAGCAGGAGTAAGAAACAAGGCACTAATGAAAGCAGAAGAAGTTGGAAAAGGAACACCAAGTCAGACTGCTTTCATAATTGAGCTTTTACCTAAGTGTATAAAGTCTCATCCATTCGGTACTACACCAGTTGGTCAAGCATTAGATAATCTAGATATACCTGAATACGATAAAGTATCACAGGCTTTAGGTGAATTAATGAAACCAAAGGAAGAAACTGAAAAAAAGTCCGAGCCGCAATAAGCAGTGGTAAGATGCCAAAGGGTGCCTACTTACGTGACAAATTCATCAAACATTTTGCGGCTAAAGCTTTTAGATTTACACCACAAGATGTTGATGACATGGATGCTGAGGAACTTGACTGGTTGATATTTATTGAAAGTGAAAATAATAAAAAAGAACAAAAAGAACGAGACAATGAATCAAGAAAATTAAGGAACAAAAATGGCAGATGATATTATAAACGCAAAAATTGTATTCGATGACTCTTCACTGAAACAATCTATGAACATAGGTGGTGGAAAAGGTGGTAGTGGTGGTGGAGGAATTAGTGGTGCTATTTCTAAAACTGCTTTCGCACAAGATAGTCCTGTTTGGGGTGATATAATGGCTGGTGTTGGTGGTATGGTATTAGCATTAAATGCTTTGGTTGATATTGTTAAATGGGGATTCGGTAAGATAGTTGCTGCATCACCGCATTTACAAGCCACAATGGATTTATTGACCAAGACAGTTAAAGTTACCTTAAGACCTATTGGTGATGTTATATCATCATTGTTTAGACCTTTCTTAATTGGATGGCTTAGAGTTGTTTTACCTGTTTACAAAGCATGGAGACAATGGTTTGGTGAAGGTGGAGGACTTGAAGCTCGTATTGAAATATCTGAAGGATTCTCAGAAATCTGGGAAGGTATTAAGAATTGGGATTTTACTCAAGTAATGGATGGTGTAAAACAAGTATGGGATGGTTTTAAAGATTTGTTTAAAAGTTTTGGTTCTGAAGTTTTAGGACCACAAGTTGATGCGTTCTATGATTGGTGGGCTGAACGTCAAGAACAGTTTAACACATCAGGTATATTTGACACATTATGGGAGATGTTTAAGTCTGCAGCAAGTGGTGTTATGACTTTTATTTGGGAACAAACATTTAAACCTGCATGGGATAAATTTATTGAATATTTAAAAGGAACTACATGGGGTAATGCTCTTGTTAATTTTAGTGAAACTTTATGGGGTTTATGGACAGATTTCGGAACAAAACTTGAAAGTTATAGTTGGGCTGGACCATTAGCACCATTCTTTGCAGCAATAGCAACAGGATGGGATGGGATAGTTGAACCAATGGTGAGTTCTTTAGTAGATAAACTAAGTGAGAAATTACCAGGATTTGCATCAGCAGTAGAATATTTGTTTGGTGATGATGAAGGTGAAGATGGTGGTGGATTCTTTGGTAGTATTTGGGAAGGTGCTAAAGGATTAATGAACTGGCTTACTGAAACATTTGGACCATATTGGGACGAATTGTTTATATTTATGACTGGTGGTATGGTTGGTTTAGTAACTTATATGAATACTGACATGAGTAAAAGTTTACAAGAAATGAATAAAGTTGGTGAGAAAGAAGTTGGTTCTGATAAAACTGGTTTGGTTAGTAAATTTAACGCAACATCAGAAAGTATGATAGAATCACAAAACCAAACAACAAACTTAATTTCAAGGTTAAATGATATACCTAGAAATATAACAACAACACACACAATAAGGACTGTGCGTGTTTCGAGTGGTGATTAAATGGCTGATGATACATTAGAATATTTAGATAATATGATTAAAAAGTTTAAGAAGTTGAACACTACAATAACAACTGAACTTGTAATAGATGAAGATAAAATGGCAGAGAAGGTAGCAGAGAAAATGAAAAGAAATATGTCAGGCAGAACGTCTGAAGGAATTGGTGGCTGGTCGTGACTACTCCAACACTTGGTGGAATTAGTTTAACTAAGGTTACATCTATTGACCCAAGCAAAAAAGCAAATCTTTTAGCTTTGCCTATGCCTACTGGTGATTCAGATGAAACAGAAATATTTGATATGCTTGGTGTAACTAAGTCTATTAATTTATCAGGTGATATTACAGAGTCTACTATTGCTGCAGTAAAAACTATCATTGATAGTCTTGAAGCTTTATGTGATGGAGACCAAGAGAACACAGTTAGTTTTGTTAGTGACCAAACTGGAACAATTAGTGTGAAGGTTGTTAGTGTTTCCACGTCGTGGACAATACCAGGTTTCACAGCAAGTTTTGACATTCAATTAATGCAAGGTGTATAGATGGCAATAATGAAAACAGAAGTAAAGGTAGCAGGAACAGACATCTCTAATAATGGTACTGCTAGACTTCTGAAGTGGGTATTAAAAGAAGATTTTGGTGACGAGATTAGAGAAGCTGAAATTGTATGTACTAAAAATATTTTCACTGACATTCCAACTTTAGAGAATGGAAATGCTGTAACTATTAAAAGGGGTTTCACAACTCCTACTGACCAGTTTGTATTTAATGGAATTATTGATAAAATTAAAAAGAAAGGTCCTACTATAAGTTTGTATTTAAAAGATGCAATGACTACACTAATTGGTAAGTCAGTTAATTATTCTTATGATGGAATTAATTTTCCTAGCACAGAATCTAAGGGTAGTGATATTGCAGAAAGTTTGATTGAAACACATGGTGGTATGACTGCTGTTGTTGTTGATACAGGCTCAGCTTTAACTATTGATAGATTCATTTGTAACAATACTGATATTTTTTCACGATTAAAAGTTTTAGCAGATATTTATGATTATATGATTTATTATGATTCAGATGATGACAGTGTGCATTTTGAACCAAAGGGTACTATTACAAGTTCAAATACTTTATACATTGGTAATTCAAATAACAACTGTTCTAATATTCCTGAATGGGTTTATGATAACGAGAATTGTATTAACAAAATTACAGTACGTGGTGCTGCACAAGAAGTACAAGATGAAGAATACTTTAGTGGCACTGGAGCCGCAGACCAAAGTTTTGTATTAGCAAAGAAACCTATTGTAGTTCAAGTATGGCAAGATGCAACATTAAAAGCACCTGGTGTAGATAATTCAACAGAGGGTGATTACGATTATACAATTGATAAAGAGAATTTTACTATTACTCCAACTGATAACTGGACACCTGGAGCAGGTAGTGATAACATTAAAATTGTTTATACTAATGCTATTCCAGCACCAGTTACTGTTGATGATGAAGAAAGTCAAGTTAAATATGGAACAAGAGAAGCAACAAGATACTTTGATGATGTGCAAACTGTTGAAGATAGTTTAAGTAGAGGTCAAGGTTGGTTGACAAAATACTCAGAACCATTTGTATCAGCTACAATAATTCCTGTTTCTCTTATTGATTATGATCCTGGTCAAATTGTCCCAGTTATTGATGTTGTAAACGATGAAGAGAGAGAAATTATGATTACTTCAATTCATAAATCATATCCTCACAGAGGAGATAAAATCATCGTTGGTGACAAGACAGTTAGACTTGCAGATTGGGGTGTGTTTACTTTAGAAAGAATCAGACGTTTAGAAGAAAAGAACGCAAGGGATTCAGATATTACAGTTACAGTTAAGAGTATTTCAACAGGACACAATTACGATTACAGAAAAAGGTATAGTGATGTATATACTAAGGTAATAGATGGAACTGGTTTAATTTGGGGTCACCCTGTTCAAGGTATATGGTCAGAATCAGGTATGGTATGGAGTGCTGATTCATTAGATTCAGAAGTTTTAATAAGAAGAAATCAAGGGAGAAATGTATATAAAGAATTATTTTATGATGAAGATTTCAAGAATGGTAGTACGACTGCTACTTGGGATACATCAACTAGAGAATTAAGATTCACATAAGGAGATAAAAATGGTAACTGGAATTTGCACAGATAAAGGGAGAAACATTCTACTTGATAGAGGTTTCAATGCAAGTCCGACAAGGACACAAATTAGCGTATTTAAAGTAGGTACTGGAACAACAACTCCAACAGTTAGTGATACTGATTTGGAAACACCAGTCCCGATTACTGGAACAGAACAGGTTGATGATTGTGAGGCTGCAGATTGGGTTGATTCAGCAGATATGCTTACAAGTTTAAACACTACTACATATAAACAAGGAACTAATAGTTTGAATCTTATTAAAGATGGAACCTCCTCAATTAATGCAGAAACAAATAAAGCTACTACGAGTTTAGATTTTACAGATAAGGAATTAAGTATTTGGATTTATATTGTTGATGCTGCGGCTTTGGCAAAATTAGAAACGTTAAATTGTTTAACTATTATTTTTGGTAGTGATTCAAGTAATTATTATACATGGACAAAAGATAATGCTGATTTAACAGCTGGTGAATGGAATTTAATTGATGGTTTAACTGTAGCAACAGCAGATTCAACTACTGGAACTCCTGTATTAACTACAATGGATTATACCTCTGTTCAATTAACTGCAACAGGTACAGCGATTGTTTGGATTGCTGGAGATTTTATGATGGATGATATTAAATTAATTAGTGCAGATGATTATGTTAAGACTTTTGAAACAGATTATCCAACCATGGATTACACAGCTAATGAAGTTACTATTAGAACAAGACTTAATACATTGAATGCTAATGGTTATATGATTTCAGAAGTTGGTTTATTTAATGCAGATGGTACAAGGTTGATGGATAGTAGAGATACTTTCTCACCTTTTTCAAAAAGTACAAATGATGAAGTAATATTTATCACAAAAAACAGGATAGAATAAAATGACTTTGAATGGAAATGATGATGAAATTAACGGATATAATTCCGTTGCTAAATTAGGAGAAAGCGGTAACATTAATTTACTGAAAGCAATGATGCCACCAATCGGTGTTATTATGCCTTGGTGTAAAACTTATGGTACTGCAGATAGTGGTATTACAGATGGTACAACAACTGATAAGTTAGTAGACAGCACACAGAACTTTAGTGCAACAACAAATGTAACTATGATTATTCATAACACTACTGATAGTACGTGGGCTTATATTACTGCAGTTGATGGTAATACAACTTTGAGTATTAGTTCAGATGTTATGGCTACTGGTGAAGATTATACAATTTACAAAACACCAAATCTTCCTGATGGATATGTTGAGTGTAGTGGTCAAACTTTAAGTGATGCAAGTAGTCCTTATAATGGTGAGGTTATTCCTGATTTAAATGCAACTATCCAATTTAGTGGAACTGCAACTGCTGGTGGAAATGATACTTTAACAGATAGTGGTAGTGGTTGGACACCTGATGAGTATATTGGTTATGAAGTAGAAATAACAAGTGGTACTGGTTCAGGTCAAACTGCAGTGGTTGAAAGCAACTCAACAGAAGTTATAACTATTGAAGGTAGTTGGGCTACAAATCCTGATGCAACGAGTGTGTATAAAATTATTACTCCTCCAAGATTTTTAAGAGGTAATATAACTTCAGGAACTACTGGCGGTGAATCAAGTCACGAATTAACAACTGCAGAAATGCCTTCACATTATCATAGTTATACTAAGGTTGGTACTATGTCTAATAATTTTGGTCTTGGTAGTAAAGCAGGTGCAACATCATCATCAACATCAAACACTGGAAGTGCAGGTAGTGGTGATTTCCACGAGAACAGACCTCCATTTTATGATATAGTATGGATTATGAGAGTTAAATAATGGGACAAGAAGCAATAACCAATACAATATATTATGATGCAAGTGATACTGTAAAGGTTGATAGAGTTAAACTTTCACTTACTGGTGCAACATTAACTGAAGCAGAATGTTTTGTTTCAACTGATGGTGGAAGTACATGGGAAGAGATTACTACTTTAGATGCTTGGCAAGATGTAATAAACGGAAATGATTTGCGACTTAAAATAGATAACGATACTTTAAATTTTAAATGGGGTGATCCATGGGGAACTCCTTGGACACAATCATCAACTTTCACATTAACAGAAGTACAATTAGAGTATGAATTGGTATAGGAGATAAAAAGATATGGCATTAATAAACTTAACATCAACAACGGGATTACTTGAAACAGACTGGGACCAGATTGTTTTACTAATAGATGGAGAAGATACTGGAGACTTAACTGCAAACACTGCTCACAGAACAAGTGATGGTTCATCACACGCTGATGTAGTTACTAACAGTGCAAAGGTATCATACCCTGGTAGTGCGGATGCAGCAGAACTAAATATTTTAGATGGTGCAACATTGACAACAACAGAACTTAACTATGTAGATGGTGTAACAAGTTCAGTACAAGACCAATTAGATGCTAAATCAGATTTAGATGTTAGTCTTTTATCTAAGAGTTCAACTTATGAAGTAGCAGCAGCAGATGCTGGAAAGGTAATAGAATGTGATGGAACGTTTACAGTTACTTTCCCTGATAGTTTAGATACAGGATTTACAATTATTGTAGTTAATGTTGGTACAGGTACAATTACAATCGCGGCAGGTACAACTTTACATACTAAAGGTAGTGCAGTTACTTTACCAAATCAATATGGTGCAGCAACAGCTTATCATTCAGGTAGTGATGTGTGGACTGCTTTTGGAGATTTAGAATAAAATGTTTTGGAGGTACGCAGTTGGAACGAGTAATATGTTTGGTAGTGATGAGCCTATAACACCTGATTATGTATTTTCTTTAGATTTATCAGAAGATATAGTGGCTTACTATACTGCTAACTTTGATGGTAGTTTTACTGATGAGACTGGTAGATTCAATGGTACTATTAATGGTAATCCAACTTATGTAACTGGTAAACTTGAAAAGGGTATTGATTTTGATGGTACTGGTGATTATGTTAATTGTGGTCGTTTAACACAAACAGAAAGTGCCTCTAAAGTTAGTGTTTCTTTTTGGATGAATCAAGATACGTTAAATGTTTTTGATACTTTAGTAGGAAAAGATGTTGGTTCTGCAACAGATAATTTTAGTATTTTTACTTACACTGATGGTAATATGTATTTTGAACCAATGGCTTCTGCCACAAGAGGTTATTTAGATTATTCTTTATATGTTACTGCTGGAACTTGGGCTCATATTGTTATGGTGTTTGATGGGACTGCTGTTGGTAATAGTGGAAGATTAAAAGTTTATATTGATGGTACTGAAAGAACTTTAACTTATGCTGGAACTATTGGTACAACAACCCTTGCAACTACTTATGATTTATATCTGGGTGCTAATGTTGGTGCTAGTCAACCATACGCTGGTTTAATGGATGAGATTATAATATCAAATAGGGCTTTTAATCAAGCAGATGTTAATACATTAAACAATTCAGGTGCTGGTATTAGAGCTAAGAACTTCTTTGAAGGTAGTCCTGAATTAACTGATAACTTAGTAGCTTACTATCCTTTAGATGGTACAAGCTGTGTAGATGAAGCTGGTGGTAGTGATGGAACAGTAAGTGGAAATCCAACTATTGTTTCAGGTGTAGTAAATAATGCTATTGATTTTGACGGTACTGGTGATTATATTGATGCAGGAACGATTTCTGAAATAGAGGGTGTAGGAGCATTTAGTATTTCATGTTGGATGTATCACGATAGCAACTCTGGTAATCAAGGTTTATGGTCAAAATCTCAAGGTGGAGGAGCAGGTGCGTTTACTTTCAGATATAATGATAGTGGTAATGAATGGGCTTTTGAAGTTGATGGTGCTTATGGTGCAGGTGATGCGGTTAAATATGATGACCCAGCTATCCCGACAGGACAATGGAACCATTTAGTGTTTGTTTTTGATGGCTCCTTAACTAACAACGATAGATTAAAATTATACGTAAATAGCACTTTAGCAACTGTTTCAGACCAAGGTGGTTCAATACCTACAACTACTGCTACACCAAGTAGTAATTTAATAATTGGTACAGGTTCTGGTGGTAGTTCAGGTGATTATTTTAATGGAAAGATACAAGATTTCGCAGTATTTACTAAAGCTTTAGCAAGTGAGGAAGTTACTACATTAAATAATTCAGACGTACCTTTACGATTAACAGCTCCTTTCCAAGGTAGTAGTACATTAACTACTGGTTTAGAAGCATCTTATACATTTAGGAATGCAGCAACAGATGACTATGGAGATAACGATGGTACTGTTTCTGGTGCAACTTATAACACTGATGGGAAAGTAGGAAATTGCTATACTTATGATGGGATAAATGATAATATAGATATAAGTGCAGGTTCTACAACTGATATATATGACATTGATGGTGGTGATGTTACAGTATCACAGTGGTTTAAAAGGGATTCAACTACTAATACTCAGGAATTTACTTTTATGAATAGAAATTTAGGTGCTGATTTTTGGTTTGGATGGGATGGTGCCATAGATTCAACTAATGAATTTAGTGTGTATATTGTTGTTAGTGGAACAAATATTAAATTATATGGTGGGGCTGGTATAGCTCTTGATACTGACTGGCATCATGTAGTTGTAATAATAAGTCCAACAGGCACTTCTAGTTTATATATTGATGGTGTTTTAAGAGATAGTGATGCCACTTCATACACACCTAATTTGGCCGGTGATGCTGGTGTTAGTATTGGTGCTAATGCTAATAATGATACTTATGAATGGGGTGGTGAGATTGGACAGACATTAATTTGGAATAGAAGTTTAACTTATGATGAAGTAATAGAATTATACAATAATAACTATGGTGATTTCTTTAGTGAGAACACAGAACTTTCAGAAGGTTTGTTATCTTACTATCCTTTAGATGGTACGAGTGCAGTTGATGAATTAGGAAATTATGATGGAACTATTGCTGGAACTCCTACAGTAGTTTCAGGTGTAGTAAACAACGCAATGGATTTTACTGGTGCTGGTACAGATAAAGTATTGACTGGTATTACCCCTGTTGGTGATTATTCAGTTAGTGGTTGGGTTAAATGGGATTCTATAGGTTCCACTTCAACAAGTAATTGTTTTGCTACGTGGGGTGGTGTAAATGGTGGATGGTATATGGGTTCTGATGGGGCTAATATTAAAATAAATTGTTATTATGACACTGCTTGGAAATTTGCTTATGCTGATACTTCAATAAGTACAGGTAATTGGTATCATATTGTTTTAACTTTTGATAGTGTAAATAAAGTTGTTAAATATTATAGAGATGGAAGTTATATTACTCAATCAAGTGCTATAACTACTTTTACTGATCCTGTTGATGAAATTTGTTTGGGAAATCAACCAGGTAGTTCTACTAGAAGTATTGATGGTCAAATGCAAGATGTTGCAATTTATGGTAAAGTTTTAACTACTGATGAAGTTACTTTGTTAAGAAATGCTGGTAGTCCTTTAAGACGTGCAATACCTTTTGATGGGGACACAGATTTGGTTACTGATTTAGAAAGTGCTTATACTTTTGATAACTTAGCAGGTGATGATTATGGGGATAATAATGGAACTGTTAATGGTGCTACTTTAGTTCCTGATGCTCTTCCAATTGGTAATGCTTATAATTTTGATGCAATTAATGATTTTATTTCTTTAGGTAATACCTTACCAGTACAAACTAATATGAGTTTCTCTTATTGGATTGATTATTCCTCACCTGGTTTTACAATAGTAAAGGGAGATAATGGTGTTCATTATGAATACGGGTTTTACTATGGTTCTGAAACTCTTTTTTATGTATGGGGTGTTTCAAATACTTTTCAAAGTTGGACAATATCAGACATTACTGGTGGTTATCATCATTTTGTTATTATTAAAACAGGAACTAATTGGGAGTTATTTATAGATAATGTTTCTCAAGGTTCAAAAACATTAACTGCAGCTACAGGGACAGGGTATGATACAAGAATTGGTTGCACTTCAGATGATAATAATCTTATAGGTGCAGATATTGCACAACCCTTAATTTGGAATAAAGCTTTATCAGAAACAGAAGTAGAAACATTATTTAACAACGGCAGTGGATTAAGATTATACAAAGAAGTAACAGATGGTAGGGGTTTATATTTCTACTAAGGAGAAAATAAAAATGACAATACAAAAACAATACCTAACATGGCAAAGGTGTTTTATAGGAAGTAGAGTTGGCACTGATGTTAGTGCAAATATTAACAACAATTGGAACTATGAAGGACGAGAAATCACTTGTACTGAGTTATCATTCGGTAATGTGGAAACAGATAAAAGACTTTTAGCAATAGTTCAATATGATGATGCTGATTATGAAGTTGAAGTTATCGATAAAATGTATGCAAGTACTGCACCTTGGTTAGGCACTAAAGTTACAGCTGATGAAGCATTAGTATTATGTAATGATTGGTATCCAGCACCTGAAGGAGTTGAAGCATATTTTACTTTAGCAGCAGATGGATTTACATTGGTTGATGGAAGACCAGAGGAACCATTATAAAATGAGATTTAGTCTAAAAGCAGCAAAGAAATTCGAAGCAGATGGAATGTTCGATTATCTTTACAGTCGAAGCATTTTAGACCCAGTGTACTATATTATTGACAGCAAATATAGAACATCAAAGTATTTGGTTAGTTGGATAAAACATCAAGTGGACAATCCATCTACTACATTAAAAGCTGTTTGTAGTAAAATTAAAACTACTAAGAACCCAGACTTACAAATCAAACATATTCAGAACTATGTTGTTAAAAGAATGCGTTATATTGGTGACACTAAGAAATGGGGTATACCTGAGTATTGGCAACCAGCAAACCAAACAGTGCGTGATTTTGAAGGTGACTGTGAAGATGGTGCTATTTTTATGTATGTTTTGGCTCGTATGAAAGGAATCCCTGCTAACAGATTAATGTTAATGGCTGGTAATGTATTTGCAAGAACTGCTGCTAAGACTGGTGGTCATGCTTGGTTGGCATATAAACCGTTTAGATATCCACTAAATTGGACTATTATCGATTGGTGCTACGCACCCGACTTACAATCTATTGATGATTCAAATAAGTATATTATTCAAGGTAAAATGATTAAATCCTTAATTAAAGAAATTCCATACACTTGGTATTATTATATATGGTTTGCCTTTAATGAGGAAGTATCATTTAGAGAATTACGAACTAAGAAATGACTGGACAGACATTGTTTCCATTCATGGCTGATGTAAATTTAAAATGTTACATTAAGGCAGAGAATGAGGACATGAAGGATATGTATGATACTTTGTATCGATCAACTGGTATGAGATATACACATTTTGTTATTAATATATATATCCCTAATTTTGCTAAACTATGGGCTGATGAGAATGAGCAAATATATTTTGACGAAAATGTAGTACGTCTAGAGGACTATTTGAAATGATATATATCAAATCAGATTTAATAATAAAACCTGTTAGAGGGTCTTTAAAGTGGGAATTAGTAGAAGACTGGCACGTTTCAGTTGGTGGTACGGACTTAGTAGTTAATGGTGGTTTCCAAACAGATTTCGCAAGTGTACCTCGTTCCGCTTGGTTAATGTGTCCACCTGCTACTGGAAAGTACCGTCAACCTGCTGTGCTACATGATTGGATGTATGTTAATGCTTATGGCAATAAATTGTATGCGGATACAGTATTTCTAAATTTTATGCGAATTATGGGTGTAAATCCTGTGAAGCGTGAGTTAATGTACTATGCAGTAAGATTCTTTGGCAAAGGTAACTATTAATCTATATTCTGGAGTAGCGAAAGGTTTATATACTATCACATTATAATGATATTATGATATACACAAAAGATGCGATATGTAACTTGCTCTTAGCATTAAGAGATGGTGGTAAGTTGACTCAAAAAGACGTGCAAGACATAACAAACTTGTTGTATCAGAGGTTAAAATGAAAGAACTAAAAAAGGTGGTAATAAAGCTTTCAAAAAACTATAACAGTTACGAAAGCTCAGTTGAACGAGAAATTGAATACAACACACAAGAAGAACGAGATGGAATCGTTAATCAAATGTTTGCTGAGTGTAGAAGAGACATCAACAGACAAATGGATATGCCAAATGCCAATTGATGATGCAACTGGACTTCCAATACACTGCTGTAGCAGATGTGGACTAGCAGAAATCATAGGATACATTGATGAGGAAGGAGATAACTTTTGTGATCAATGTGAAACCGAATTACAATGGGAATTTATTATTGAATTTCCAGATTATAACATACCGATTGAGGACAATGAAAGATTCCACGAGTGGATCGAGAACGGAGAATGGAAAAAATGAATAACTTACAAATGATTAAATGGACTTTAGAATTAGCAAATCAAGAATATAGTGGAAACCTGCCAATACTTAATGCAAATATAAGAACTTTGCAATACTACTAAAATGAATAATTTCAAATGGAAAAATGAAGATAATGCTGCATTTATATTCTTGGATAATAGTAATGTTACAGCAAGATTAGTAGATGTTGAAGAAACAAGAAAATTACTTTTAGAAGGGGAATATAGATTTATTAACTTAGGTGATGTTTTTATTAATCTTAACCACATCAAACAAGTTTTATTTAAGGAGGGGCAATGAGTTATTTAACTGAGCTTTACAGTAATAAAGAAACTGACCTTGAAAGATTAGAAGGTATATTGAAGATCAATGAGAAAAAGATATACAGTATGCCTGAATCACCTGAGAAATTAGAGATAGTGAAGGAAATAATAATTTATAGACAAGATTTTTATGACAGAACTGGTAAGATTTATGGTGTAGATAATTGAGAGTACCAACACCATACAATCATTATGTGCAAACATATAGTAAGATGAAACGGTCACGTGATGAAATGATGGAAACATATAGAAGACGTGGTGGACCAGACAGGTGGAAACAAATCCAATTAAAGGATATGTTTTTAACTGTGATCAAATTCAAAATGAATGAAGTAAGAACGAGGTATAAATAATGAACGAAATAATTAATGTTGTAATGCCAGATAATGTTGAGACAATCCCAGATAAAACATCTATCACTTTTGTTTATGATTATAAAACATGGAAAGAAAAAGATGAACGTATTAAAAAAACATATGAATGTGATCTCTCGTTTAAAGCAAAAAGACCATCAAAAATAAGAGAATATAATAAACATATTACAAACAATAAAAATAGATATTTAAATGGTTTTATTGTGCAAATTGAAAAATATAATGAAATACAAATAATAAAAAAAAAGATTTTAAGAAGAATTATTCAAAACAAAAAATCTGATTATATTGAAAAAAGAAAAAAGAGAGAAGAAAAAGAAGGTTTTGAAAAAGAAGATTTAGAATTTTTTTATTCATTACCAGCAAGAAAAAGATTTAAACAAGTCATTGAAAAATTACAACAAGAAGAAAAAAAATTAAACATGGAAATTGTTGGTTATAGTTACACATTTTCAGTTGATGATATAATAAAAATATGTAAAAAACACAAAATTCCATATAAAAAATATATTATTAAAAATAATAATGAAATAAAAATTAAACACCAAATATCATCGGTTGTTGATAATTTTTTATATTCAAATAAAATACTATTTCGTAATGACGATTTTGATATTAGTAAATATGAATTTGCTCCAGAAGAAGGAGATATTATAAAAAGATTTTCTGATGTTATAAAATGGATGTTTGATAAAATAGATACAACTGATATAAGACCATATAAAGAAAAGATGGATGATTATGTTAATTTCTTAGTGAAGATAAGTTCAAATGCTATGGAATATGATATAAAAAACGATACAATAACATCATTAATTTGATTTTATTGCTGTCTCATATAAGCATCCATTAATTCTTTCATTATTTTCTTAGATTCTAAACGACCATTGGTGAAGAATATGTTAATGCCATACTTGATGTGTAACGTAAATACAATTGCAGTCATTACATAACCTTTCATCTTTGAATACTTAGCACCTTCAAATTCTTTGTTCCTTACATTGGTGTAACTACCATCAATAATTATTGCGAAGTAATCTAAATCATCAGCACGTGCCAGTTCTTTCTTGAATCGTGCATGACCTTTTCCAAGTGTACCGAATAGATCTGCACAGCTCTTTCTTTCTAATGCGAATTTATCTTCATGTCCTTCAATAGAATAGTCACCAGTCTTCAAACCTTTTCGTTCAATGTTACCAGTTCTCCACAATGGTTCCTGTTCTCTAGAATCTACTATTATCTTGTAGTCAGTTTTAATCTTTCTCAACTCCTTTGGTCCTTGCTTCTGCAATCTTTACATATTCTTCTTCTCTTTCAAATCCTATAAAATTAAAATCTTCACTCTTTGCAGCCATTCCAGTTGTTCCGCTTCCGATGAAAGGGTCAAGAACTATTCCGTTCTTTGGTGTTACTAATCTTACTAAATATCTCATTAGCTTTAATGGTTTTACAGTTGGATGCATGTTGGATTCAACACCAATATTCCTTTCTGCCTTGCTCGTCTTCGCACAATAGAAGAATCTGGAAGCACCACCAACATCATTATGTCCTCTTTCTGATTTATAATTCAAATCACCAGTTCCATAAACTTCACTATCATCAAAGCCTCTTCCCATTTTAGATTTTTTAGATTTTGTAGTTCCACTCTGTTCATCTAGTAATCTTCCAGCTTCCTCGTCAAGGATTATGTTCGCAGGGAAACGACCTGTTGTTGATACACTCCCTGAAGGTCTCTTTAAATCAGTTCCATTAAAAACTTCTTCATCAGTTCTTCCTCTTCTAATAAAACCGGCTTGTGGATTTACTCTTTCTTCAGTTCCAATCCTACACGCATCGATATTAATACCGCCAGTACCAAACTTCAAAACATTACTAGCAACAGTCTTCTCACCTAAAGGTTTACGAGCAACAACGATAGGTTCGTGTGCTGGTTTAAGAGCAGTACCCCAACCATCCCACTTTTTTGCATTGTCAGTTTTTGGGATTGTAATATCCCATTCTTTTTGAATACCAATTCCGAATTTTGATTCTTTAGCATTTCTACCATCTTTACCAACAACATCTCTTTCTGATTCATTTATCATATAATCATAATCGTCAGATATATTCAAAACCTTTTTTAATTTTTGCCACTCATCTTTTGACGGAATCTTATGTCCAGTTTCATAAAAAACAGTTCCACCGATATTATAATATTTATTCTCACATAATTCTCCCAGTTGCCTTAAATTTAAACCTTTTTTTAATCTATGTTCTTTTATTATTTTACCAATTTTTTTAAATGCCTCTAAAACTTCAGGTTTTTTATCAATCGCTTTCCCAATGTTCAACGATTTTGGGAATCCTGAACCGTACAACCACATTATCTGGTCACGAATTTCAAACCCGCTATCCTCAATATTAATCGCCATACGATGATAAGTACGACTTCCAGCAAAAGAAAGTAAATGTCCACCAGGTTTCAAAACCCTTAAACACTCTTTCCAAATATCAACACTAGGAACGTCATAATCCCATTTCTTACCCATGAACGATAATCCGTAAGGTGGATCAGTAACTATACTATCAACGATGTTGTCTTCCAACTCTTTTAATCCGTCAAAACAATCCATGTTATGGACTTTATTTAATTCTAAATTCATCATCATATCCTCTTTTTAAAAATAAAGGGGAATCTCACCCCAGCTATTGTTCTACTCTACTAACTCAACATCGTATGTTGTTGAACTACCTTCACCAAGTCTCTTAACACTTACTGTTATTTCCTTGTCTTGGTCAGTTCCTCTAAGCACTTGTTCCGCTGCTCTCAAAAACGGAACGCTACTTGTACTTAAAATTAAGTCAACAGGTTTTCCGTCTTGGTTAATTACTGGTGCTTCTAAGAAAGCTTTCATTTCAGTTTCTTCACTTTGGTATTTCTTGCCTTCTCTTGATACTAATTTCCAGCTCTTAAGAACAATCTTTGTTCTAACTCCAATCTCAAACTTGATGAAACTTCCACCTAGCTTTACTTCGTCCCAACTAATTACTTTTTCATTTTTTTCTTGTGTCATATTTTCGACCTCCTAGCCGCAGCTTTGTCTGATTTTTGACTGTGAATGTGAGTGGCGTGGAGACTCAAGGTTTTTGGGAACAAAGAGGGTCCTCCACGCCTATCAGTTGTGAGAGAGGTGATGGGGTTGGATACCCAAAAAACTCACAACATGACTATTAATCAATGAATGGTTCCAACTCCTTCATTGTTTTGTCAAGCACCAAATCATCGATGTCTAATTGCATTGCATCTTCTGCACTGCAATACTTCTTTCCTTTTCCGATGTTTCCAATCTTGGTGTTCTTTATCAAAAAGTGTGTACCCTCACCTAGCTCACTTGCTATTTGGTGTTGGATGCTTGTCTTACTTGCATAACTTTCTGGTGACTTGACATTGTATTCTCTTCCTATTACTGTGATGTCTTCTTCCAACTCTTCCTTTATCATATCGTTGATAAATTCTAGTGGAAATTTTATTGATTGTCTATCAATTATCCTATCCTTAATTCGTTTAAATATCTTTTGGCTAAGCTTAGTTGAATCGTGTTTGATTATTGAAAGTCCTTTTATAATTAATTTATCATCGTTGTTAATTCCAATGTAATGTTTCTTTTTGAACAACCATACTTTCTTGAACACATCATCTATATCCAATTTGAAACTATCCATTGGGAATGGTACGTTGTCTAATATATTTTTTACAATGATATTACATATCTTCTTAAAATCTTCAAGTGTTTTACCATCAGGTATTTGAACGAAACATGAATCAGTGTCTCCATAGATAACATTAAATCCAAGTACTTCAAAAGATTCCTTTGTGAAGTTCAACATTCTCCTCCCGATGATAGTGCAATCACCACTTGTTGTCAGGTTGAATACATTCTTGAATATTGGTGAACCAGATAATCCATAGATAGTATTGATTACAACTTTAAGACTCTGTTCTCTTGGGTCTCCTAACTTCTTGAACTCAACCCGCTTAGTGTATATTGTCTTAAGCACTTTCTCAATCACACCCATTTCATCATCCTTGTAGTTTGTTTGTAACAGACCTTTGAACATTTTTCCACCCTTCCAATTACCATCAGGTGATGGGTTAAACAAATTACACATCATCATAATGTGTGGGTATAGTGAACTGAAATCTGCATATACTATCTGACCTTCTGCATAGGAAACCGTGGGGTCCAATACGAATCCACCATGATTAACTGGTTTGACTTCCTTTGCTTCCTCATCGTCTTCAAAGTCCAGGTTGAATCCTGCCAAGTGTGATAATACTGAGTAAGCGTAACTTCCGAAACTTGTCCTGATGTAATTAAGGTTCATAATATTCTTATCATTCACGTACTCTTTATACGAATCAAAGTATTCAACATAGTATTCAAACAACTTACGTGTCAATAATATATCCTTGTATAGGTATTTGTATATTTCATCCAATTCTTCCTTAGTCCATTCGTCCTTCTGGAATATTCTATAATCAATATCTCCTTTAGTAGTTTTGAATCCAAGAGCCTCGCAGACAGTTTTCAACTTCCTGTTAGGTAATGTAGCCATTGGTTTCCCATTAGGCATTTTAATATAAGCTTCACGATTAGGTCTCTTCCTCGCATGGTCATATAATACTTTCAAACCATCGAAGCAGATTTTGTATTCCATCTCGTAGCCATTGTTCATCATAATTGGTGCATCGAAATCTTTGTTGTTAAATCCTATTAATATTCTATGTTCATCTATCAGTTCTTGTATCTTATGATGTTCATCTTTGTGTAACAGGAAGTATTTTTCATGCAGGTATGAGTAGCATCCAAAGAATTTCATCTGTGCTGTTTCAATATTCAAACCATCTGTTTCAATATCAAATACCAAACAACTTCTTATGGCTGGTTGATTCAACACAACTTCATTATCCGTTTTGTATTCAGCTACTTTCATTCTTCTTCCACCTCAAACTTCTCTTCAACCACATCTTTCTTAAATTTAATACCAGTCCAAACTTTTGTCAACACACCACCATTACTTTTGACACTTTGATTGGACCCAATCTCCACCAATTTGGGGTTACGTTTCTGTGGACTCTCAGGTACACATTTATGTTCACGACAATACTCAGTGTATGCTCTGTTCAAATTATCAACAGGTATATTATCAATACCTGAGTATTCAATTTCATCATCTAAGAACGCTGCGAAACTACTTGCCTTCCTTATCCAAGTCTTTCTCATTGTCTCATTAGTTGTACTAATACTGAATTTGTTGTTAGTTCTCAGTCTTTTCAATCCTTCCAATGCCCATGTCAACAGACCAGTCATTTCTTTTGATGTTGATATTGTGTCAAGTATTCTCTTATCTGCTTTCTTATCCATCTTATCGATTGGATTGTCAATGAATTGGTAAGGGAAGTCTATTAGTATCCATCGTTCCCAGAACCCAGGACTCGTATCGTTCACGTATGGTAACTGGTTACATGCGAAAACCATTTTTGCATAGTTCTTGAACTCAATTGCTGTTAGGAATTTCCTGTCAGCTGTTAGAGTATCTTCACCAGTTACTTGTTTGAACATTCCTGTTTCTTTTAAATCTGAGTCACTCAAATCTCCAGATAGATTTGCCAGTTTGTTATGTAATTTTGATGTTATGAAGTTGTCAACTCCAATTTTCTGTAGAGGTATTGAACATGTGTTTACTTTTCCAATAAACATTTCCATTAGATTTAATGTCTTACCTTTTCCATTACGTCCAGTTCCTAAGAACATGAATGCGTGTTGGTACTTGTAATCTCTTAATAATAAATATCCGAATAGTTCTTGTATTACTCTCTTGTCTTTCTCATCAATTAATATACTATCAAAGAAATCCAATATCTTTTCTGGTTTAATCAATGGGTCGTACACGATTTGTATCTTGTTAAAGAATCTATACTTCGGTGTGAATGATTCCAGTTCTAATTTTTCTAAATCTAACACACCATTTAATACTGGTATCTTGTTTATGTTTTCGTTGATAAAAAAGTCATCAGCATTTATCGCTGTGTCTGCCATTATCTTTTCTATTACTTGTTGAACGAATCCTATTTTATATAACTGTCCTAATATTTCTCTACAGAACTCTTTGATGTAACTCTTTCCTTCTGGTACATATATTCCTTCTTTGTAGACCCATATTTCTTGTTTCTCATCGCTTCTTATTGTATAGATGTTGTGCATCTTTACCAATTCATGTGCTAATGATTCACTTGCCTCGTGCCTTGTCTTCATGTCACCATATTTAGTTAGCACGTCAATCTTATAATCATCTTTTAGACCTGCCATTTCTGCCAATGCTTTCTTTGATGTTGTGAAGCTACAATTGTTCATTTTCATGTGTAGTTGGAATAACCCACCGTGCTGTCCACAATGGAAGCAATTCCATACACTATCTGTATATGAGAAGCACTGTCCTCCTTCACTTGTGTGACCTAATGGACACATTCCAGGATTTTCTTTATGGTCTAATAAATCTCTGATGTCAATTTTCTCTTTTATTGCTCGGCATACTTCATCTGTTTCGTATTCCAGAGCCTTTTTCTTCTTCCCATCTTCTCCTACTATTATAACATCGTCTTGTACATTCTTTAGAATTTCACATATCATGTTATATGGTATTGTTGCAATTTCTCTTGGGTTTACTATTTTATAATCTCTTCCGTTATCCAATACTGTTCCAGGTCCAATTACTTGTGTCCCTTTCCCTTGGAAGTCAAATATACGTTCTCCTTTCTCATTATCTGCTCTGAATCCTTTTGGTGTGTCTACACCTGTCACGTGGAAGTAGAAGTGATACAGACCTTTTCCTGCAGTCTGTGTTGTAAATGTGTTAGTTACCTTTTCAATTTGTAGAAGTTTGTTTTGTATTTTTTCGTTATCGCAGTCGATAACCATTAGATTGTTGTTACCGCATAATACACCGTACTTTGTGATTCCTTTGGTTTTTATTTCATCGTAATCATAATTAGCAATTGATGTCCAACCTGTTTCTATTGGTCTTTTTTCATTGTTTACTATTATGAATCTCTCGTTCTTCAGTTGTTGTGGTATCTCCATTTTTAGTATCCTCTTTTTTTAACTCATCACTTTTTGTTTCTTGGTTCCCTACCCAACCATTACTATTTCTTTCGGGATTTCCTTTCCACTTGTAAATTTTAATAAATCCATCTTCTTCAAAATATTCAAATATAATAGAATCAAACATTTGTAAATTTAAATTGTCTATCATCTTCTTTGGAATGAATGTTGCTCCATCCCTTTTTGTCCTTGCTATCTTCATAATTCTATCCAAAACATTTTAGTTTATAAACTTTTCTAGTCTAGAGAATACAAGACTTACCAAACTTACCAAATAACCCCTATATTATTTTAATACTAAGAAAAGTATAATATATAGTAGGAAAAAAATAATGCCATTATTTGGTAAGTCTTGTAAGTTATCGAGGACAGAAAATAAAGCATAGTCTGTAACATATATACCAAAATGATTTTAAGAGCAAAATAGGAAGGTTTATATAGTAGTATGCCTATTAATACTATTATGGTTAAAAAATTTAAATCAATCAATGTTAGTGAAGAGACTTATGCTAAATTATTGCAGAAAGGTTCTATGGCTGATACATTCGATTCTTTAATATCTAAACTTCTGGAGGAAGATAATGAAAGCGATAAATTTTGAAGGTAAGAAATTACCGTTATGTTATACTAAAAGAATTAGCAAGATAAAAATAATTAAATGTGTAGAAAGAGTGAAAAGAATAAAGATTGTTGAACAAAACAATACATGTGAGAAGTGTAATAAAAGATTTACAAAAGGTTTGTTAGAAATAGACCATATATTTCCAATATCACTTGGTGGTTCAAATGATGTTGATAATTTACAAATACTTTGTAAAGGATGTCATTCAATCAAAACAAGAAAAGATTTTAAAATAATAAGTTTATCAAAACAGTCAGGTTTTGTAAGAAAAGGTGGTTGTTACTGGTTTTTATACATAACACCAATAGAATCACTGCATTTTTATAATTATATGAGTGCTATGTTAGACAAAGTCAAAAGTGTAGAAGAGGTGTAGAAGGTGCATAAGCTAATTAGTGGAGCAAAAGCACATAAATTAACACCAGCTGAGAAATTAAAAGGTGCTGTTCAGTCGACACAGAAGAAGAAAATGGCTGCACAGTTGAGAGAGCTTAAGAAAAAAGGTCTATCAGATGCAGTTGCCAAAGAAACTATCGAGATGATGTTGAATCCAGATTACTCAGCATTACAGATAATTCAAAGGATTCAAGCACTTGACCAATCAGTTGGTGACACAAAAACATTTCAACAATCAGAACGATTAGTGAATATGATTTCCAACTTTCATAAATTGCATCATGGCGACAAGCAAATCAACACAGTTAATAACACTCAAATTAATATACTTACTGACCAGGACATGTCAGAGATATTGGGAAGGTTGAAGAAATGAGTGATGATAATGTTTTAACAATTGAGAGATTTGAAGAAGCATTTGAAGAATATAAAAAATATAATTATGATAAAAAACCTGTTGGTATAGATATTACTGGTAGATTTTATACTCAAAAAGAAATGGATGAAATAAGGGATGGTGGGAAGAAATGATATTAGATATATTACTTTGGATTTGTGTTATTATGTTAATTATTAGTAATCACATGCAAGGTAAATTTATGTTAGAGTTTTATAATGAATTCAATTGGTTTAGGAATGAGAAAAAATGAACGGATACAAAATATTTGGAATAGTAGTATTGATATGCCTCTTTTTTATTGGTGGATACATCACTGGCTGGATAGCTAACGAGGACACAAATAATTATATATGTGATACGAGCAATAATGTTAAGGTCGTGTATGATGTTAGCAAGTGTCCAGTAGCTGAGGAATTGGATTTAAAGGGATGCTCAAGTATGTTGATTGATGCAAACGAGGCATTGAGGGATTATGATTATTACAAGGAGAATATCAGATGACTGAGATGCCGAAAGCACGTCTTTTTGATGTACAAACAAAAAACAAAGTATTAACTATAGAAAAAGTATGTTGGAATCTTGACCGACTCGCACAGCTGAGGTGGATAAGAGAACAAATTGGTGCAGATACTACATTAACAACAATAGGTAATGTATGCAAACAAATTGACGAAGAGCTGGAGGGTGGAAAATGACTGATATGCCGAAGATAGGGAAAATGCCATCTGATTTAAACTATAATGTCAAACTTAATTTAGATACTGACCGACTCTTACAGCTTAAATGGATAAGAGATAAATTAGCTAACCATTTTAATCAATTTGAAAATGAAAGAAGTGATTTTCCTTTATTGGATATAGTAAAGGAACTTGACAAAGAGCTGGAGGGTGGAAAGAATGATTGAATTATTTTGGTTATTTATTGGTGCAGGATTAGTTACTAGAGATATAAGATTATCTTTTATCTGTACTCTATTTGCAGCTCTCTTTTTAGCAACTGAGGTGTTTTTATGACTGAGATGCCAAAAGTAAATATTTTTAAGGTTGCTGGTGGAAAAGAGTTTTGTTTTGATTCAGTTTGCAAAAATGAAGACCGACTCGCACAGCTTAGACATATAAGTGAAACAAGATTGGTAGATGTAATTGAGATTATGAAGGAAGGGTGTTTTAATGTTGCTATGAATGAATTGCTTTGTATAAAACAAGAGATTGACCAAGAGCTGGAGGGTGAAAAGTGAATATAATAAGAAAGTTTTGTGACGCTTGGAAATTATGTGGAACTAAACATGATTGGATTCAATGTAGGAAAAAACCAATAACAATTAAAGCAATAAAAATGGATAAAAGTTTCACTGTCGGAACTAGAGAGGGTATGATGGATGGAAAAGCTGGTGATTATCTTCTTGAAGGTATTGAAGGTGAAGTATATCCATGTGATAAAGATATATTTTTGAATAGTTATCTTGATATTCGTAGAAGAAAAATAAAAGAGCTGGAGGGTGGAAATTGATTGACTTTGTTAAATTAAATAAACAACACGAAAAATGGTATCGTGAATCCTTGGAGATGTTACCTTACTGGGAAAGAGAAAAGCAGGAGGAAGAATGAAGATAATAGAATTAGAATTAGTGGATGGTGAAAAGTGAAATTATCAGTTAGAATATTTTTATTAATAATTATAGTACCATTATATTTACTATCTTTGTTATTAACTCCTATTGTCTGGTTACACGGAAAGATAGAAGAGTTTGTTGTAGAACTTTATGAAGGTGCAAGATGAGTGAAGAATATGGAATTATTTTAATTTGGTACATAGCATTAGGTACTGGTTTTTTCATAAGGGGTTTATTTAAATGACTTGTAAAAAGTGTAATGGAAAAGGAAGTTACATGTATGACGAACATCACATACAACCTTGCGAAGTATGTTGTAAACATGACGGAGGTTTCTGGTTATTAGAAGAACACTACGGAGAAAACAACGGAAAACTTTGTTGTAAACAAGGGTGTGGTTTTACTAAAGAGCTGGAGGGCGAGAAGTGAGCTGCCTAAAATGTGGCGAGTGCTGCAAGTGGCTGACATTCACAATACCTGGAGTATGCAGGAATAAAGTATTAAAAGAATATTACCTTAAACATGGCTGCAAGTTCAAAGGCAACCTATTATTAGTGCCAATGCGATGCCCACAATTAAATGAAGACAACACTTGTAAGATATACGAGGACCGACCATTATTGTGTAGGGCATTCAAAGGACAATCAAAGAGTAGCACGTCAGACTATTTTGTGCCTGACTGCTGTGGGTATAAGAAGTGAAATACACATACAAACTAGAACAGGACGGACTTATTGTTGCAGAGGTTAGTGCAAACACTAAGGCTCAGGCAGATAAAGAGATTACTCATTACGCTATGATGTACTCGCAAGATGGTCCTGTTAGAATAATCAAATGAAATTCAGTGACCCAACATCCTAAAGTGGTATGTAAAAGTGCCGTTGGGTTATTTATAATCACGAAATGACACTTGTAAAACAATCGCATGACGGGTGTTGGAACATCCATCAAGTAAGGCGACCAGACTTTCACATTATATGCTAAAACCGCCGAGACAGTCTCCCTGAAAAGGGGATAAGGTCAAGAGGAAGCTGAGGCTAAGTAGTTGTCTGGTTGTGTCACGTGAATATCCGCGAGATATCGGTTTCCTGGAGAGGAAGTAAACAATACTCAACTACTAATTTAGTACATATTAGTAGTTATTAGTATTTGGACGTAAGGGCGGAATAGAAGCGTCGCCACACACCAGACAGAGTGTTGAAAAAGGAGATGTAGGTGCGAATCCTGCTGCGTTCATTATCTCTTGGGAGAAGACTGGGTAGTCTGCGTACGAAGAAGGGTTCGAGTCCCTACCTTGAGAACATACGCATTTTTGGTCTAGTGGTATGACGTGAGGCTTCCAACCTCGAGATAAGGGTTCGATTCCCTTAAGATGCATTGGTAGGGTATGCTGCCAACAAAAGGTACCGAAAGGTCAGTATTTTAATCCGGTATAATAGCTGGGCAATTAGTACTGGCCACATACCATTTGGCATACTGGCTTAATGGCAGAGCAGTTGGTTTGTAACCAACAGGTTATGGGTTCAAATCCCATGTATGCCTTAGTAATAATGGGGGTTTCCTCTTGTATGGTACTCTAGGCAAGGAGGTCGCAATTGACTAAGTCGTACGACTTTGCAGTTGTGTAATGTCAAAAACAGGTCAAGCTGTTTACCCTATTACGCTTACAAAAAAAAGAAGATGGTGTTTAGTGAAAGGGTTGATATAGGACAAGTGAGAGCCCTGATAGTACAATATCAAACTGACAGACCAAAGCTAATTGCAATACTACGTAAGGTATTTGAGAACCCAGAAAACATAGACACATTCGCATATTTCTTTTTCCCTGAAACAGTAACAAACACAATACCTGAATTCCACATGGAGTTATACAGAGAGTTATTCGATAAAGAGAACAACGCCTTTGCAGCACCAAGGGGACATGGTAAGTCATCACTAACAGGTATCGTATTCTTAATATTCTCAATACTAAACAAGATGGAGAAGTACATTGTATATATATCACAGAATCACTCCAAGACAGTACAGTTCCTTGACCCTATTAGGTACGAGTTCAAGAATAACAAATTATTGAAATTCGTATATGGGGACCTTTCCATGAAGACCAACAAAGACGAGGATGGTAGAGACAGAGAAGACTGTTTCGATGTTAATGGAATTAGGGTTGAGGCTGTATCCTTTGAGAAGAATCTTAGGGGTTTCAAGTACGGTAACATGCGACCTACATTAATTATTGGTGATGATATTGAAGATGATACACGTGTGCTTAATCCTGAGCTTAGGGTAAAGGACCAGAACAAGTTGAACAAGGTTATCATTCCATCACTAGACATAGATGGTCGGTTCAAGATGATTGGAACTATCCTGCACTATGATAGTTTATTAGTGAGCAAGATTAAACTGCATGGCGGTAAGATATTCTCAGCAATTAGTGATGGCAAAATACTATGGGAAGAACGATTCACAGAAGAAAAGCTTGACAAGATTAAACATAACATTGGTAGCATAGCATTCCAGCAGGAGTATCTCAACGACCCAATTGATAATACATCAGCACTAATTAAACGTGAGTGGATTGAGGAATGTTTAGATAAAGATTTAAGTTATAGGGAAGCTCAGCAATTGGAGTACGATTTAAAGTTCCAGGGTACTGACTTCGCATTTAGTGACAGGGTTACTGCAGACAGTAGTGCCTTTGTATCAGTTGGTCAACAGGGAGATAGCATTATAGTATTTGATGTGCAGACAAAACAGGGCATGTCAATATTCGAGCAGATGACATTTCTTAGGGAAGACCTACACGCCAAGTATCAGTACGATAGCTTAGGGTTAGAAGAAAACAGTATCAAATCAATATCCAAGGACATAGACCAGTGGGATATGCCAGTGACATTGTTCTGGACTGGTGCTACTGACCCAGCTAACAAACGAATACCTGGTAAAGATTACGATTTTTTAGGCAAGAGGCATACAGTCGGTAAGATTGCTTTAATCATGCGACTTGGCACTGCCTTTGAAAACAATAGATTTAGAATACCATATAAAACAGAGGAGGATAGAAGAATCACAGACAAATTAATATCCGAGTGTATTTCATACGCATTAGCAGAGGGTAAATTAGTAGAAGCTGGAGTCCATCCAGATATTCCAATAGGATTGGGCTACGCATTAGAACTAATAAATAATTACAACGCTGTGATAATAGATTTTTAATGGCAGGAGATATGACCTTTATGGATTGTCCATATTGTGAGAGAAACGTGGTGAATTACAAACCCACAGGAAAGTACAAAGTAAAGTCAACAGCCAGAAACGTAATGATAATACAATGTCAGAAATGTTCTGGAGTATTTAGGGTAACATACAAGGGTAGACCTTTGTTATGGGACGATATGACAAGAGACGAGAAAAGAAGTTTTACGGTTAAAGCGTGGAACGAGGAGCGAATGAAAAAATGAAATTAACAATAAATGTTAGAGAACATGAGAGTTTTGTCCTTGAAGGGACACCAGTAGAAATATTTATACTTTTTTGTAGTATGGCAAAAGAAGATTATAAAACAAGTAAACGAGGAAAAAGAAAATGAAAGCAAAAGAATTGGAAACTTTAAAGAAAATGTTGAATAAATACAGCACACCTGAATTGTACTACATCAAAGAGTATTGTGGTACATTAAGAATGTTAAGATGTAAAGAAAACGAATTAACAAAACAAGCAGCAAGAGAAGAGGAAAAGAAATGAAAGCACACGAATTTGAATGGAATGCAGAGACAAAAGAACTCTCTGAAGTAAGACGAGGCAGTGAACTAATTGACCAAAAACAACAGAAAGTAGAAGGGTCATTTATTAACAGAACAACATATCCAGAACACACAGCAAGGAACTTAATAGCAGAACTTACTAGACAAGTTAGAGATGCAGACGTACAAATTAAGGCAATGGAAAACACTAACAAGCAACTGGAAAAAGATTTGAAACCATTGGACAAAGCATTCTTTGAGAAGTTCAAAACTTGTATGGCACGTATGGGAATTGATAAAAATGAAGAAGGAATGCAAAATAGTAAAGAGCAACATGCGGACTTAACAAGACAACTTGCAGAACTAAAAGAAGCAATGGGTGGGGATTTTTAATATTAGTTTTATAAACTAAAACAACATTTACCTTAATATCCCTTTACATTTATGAATATTTTCCAAAAAGCAATGAGCAAGATTGGTATGAAGTCAGAGCCAATATTAGATAGTGACAACACTAACCAAGTAATGCCTTCAGACACAATGGCTTTCTTGAACATGAAGTCTGATTCATCAGAAGGAGATATATTCAAGGCATACATTCCGAATTTCTTATATAAACCCCCATACGGAATGCCTCGTAAAGTGGATACCCCAGGTCTTAAGCGGTTATCACGTAACCCTTACATTTTTTCTGTTATTAAAACATTGTCAGATGGTGCAGCAACAACACCATGGTCAATCAAAGTTAAAGACGAATTCCAAGAAGATGGTACAGACCATGAGGAAAATATTGACACAGTAACTAAATTCTTTAGAAACCCTAACGGAAATGAGGAGAGCATGGGTCATTTACTTAGAGCATTAGTGACTGATATTTGTGAATGTGATAGTGGAGTTATAGTTAAGATTTTTAACAGAGCTGGAGAGTTCAAACAATTATTTGTGCGTGATGGAAGTTTATTCTTAAAGAATCCAGACATTTATGGTTACATGGGTGACAAGGCAGATTTCATGGAGCCATTACCAGATGGATTTAATGATTTAACTGTTAAGTTCCAAGACGGAAAAGCAGTAGCAACTAACAGGTCTCAACAAGAAACAGTAAACAAATATAACGAATTATACAGATACGATGCAGCATACTTCCAATATGGATGGACAGCTGGTTCAATGCCTGTACCATTCGGTAAAAGGGAGTTAGTTTATATTATGCAGAACCCTCGTGGTGATTCAATCTATGGTAGAAGTCCAATTGAAATGCTAGACGAGATTATTAGAAATTTATTGTACGGTGTTCAGTTAGGTCTTGACCTATACGAGAGCAACAACATACCAGATGGTATTATTACATTACTTGGTGCTAACGCTGGACAGATTAAACAGTACAGAGAAAACATGGAGAACAAATTCAGATTCACAGATGAGTTTGGTAAGAACCGTAAGAAGTTTAATTCCATACCTGTAACATCTGTACCAACAGAGTTTACACCATTCCAGATTTCCTCAAAGGATATGGAAATGATTCAATCACAGCAATGGTTCACTAAAGTATTATGGATGTGCTTCGGAGTTACAGCAGATGATATGGGATTCACTGAAGATTCAAGTAAGAATGTTAGTGAAGGACAAATCAGTAATGCTAAGCGTAAGGCACTTAAACCAATCCTAGAAACAATTGCATATCACATTAACACACAAATTATACCAGAATTCTTTGCTACTGGCAGAGAAGTTCCAGACTTCGGTGATACACCACTAGAGTTCTGTTTTGACCAATATGACTTCGGTGAAGACAAGCAGAAACACGATATACTAGAACAAGAAATTCGTATGCAAATCAAAACACCATTAATGGCAGCAGAAGAAATGGGAATAAACATTGATGAACTTAAAGAAGGACAAGCAGAATTAATGGAACAAGAAGTTGATAAGTTTGAACGTATGCAACCTCCTCAACAGCCTGGTGCTAGTAATTTCCCACCAAAGAAAGGTGGAGATAAAAAGGGACCTGAAAAGGAAGTTAAGAAACCTGACAAGGGTAAACCAGAACCTAAGAAGGAAGCAGAAGAGAAATCTTTAGAAGATGATGCTATTAAGAAAATTGATAAATATATTGATGGAGTTGAAGATGCTTTACTTCAAGCAATAGATAAAAATGCACAATGAACGAATTAGAACTAAAGGGTATAATCGAGTGGATAACAGAGCAGATAGATAATATACTAAACCTCGAATCACTTGCACCTGAACTTGATGCATTGACAACTTCTAAATACCAAGATGGAATGGAAAAACTTGGTGTTAAATTAGACATGAATTTTATACCTCAAGAGGATAATCTTAGGTTACTACAAGAAACTATGGTTGATAATATAAAGAATCAAGGCATGGAAATCACTCATAACATCAAAGGTGAACTGAAACGATGGAAGCTTAATGATGAAAGTGTTGCACAAGCTAAGACAAGGATAAGGGAAGCTATGAAGAAAGGCAAATGGAGTCACAAGGTTAAACGTGTAGTGCGTACTGAAACTCAACGTGCTAATAACATGGGTACTCTTGATGGTGCTAAACAATCAGGGTTAGATTTAAAGAAATGGATTGATATTACTGATGATAAACGTACATCAAATATTTGTAAGAAAGAACACGCTAAGTATGGTAGCAAAGAAAATGCTATTGCGTTAGATAAAGAATTTATCGTTAAGGTAGATAACAAAACATACAGAGCTCAGGCTCCACCATTTCATCCTAACTGCAGGTCAGTGTTACGGATAGTGAGGGTTGAGGAATGAGACCAATATTATTTAACTTTGAAATTGGTAATGCAACACCAATAAACTGGAAGGATAATATGATAGAGGTGAACGAATGATAGTAACAATCTCATGGGATTTATTCCATTTAAAATATTTCAATCAGAACACAATATTCTTTAAAGAGGATGAATACTCTTGGTTCTTCTATACATCAGATGACAGGTTTGTAATCAAATGTGTTGTTAATAAGTTTGAATCACAAGAGGAAAACATTATGTTTATTGATAGATTCTTAAGAGGTGGACAGAACATTACACCTGCACTAGATATTGATGAACAAACAAAAGAAGTTATTGATAGTAATGAAGAAGCATCTGAAGTCGTTGAACCATTAGAAGAAAATGGAGGTACAGATGACGAAACAGAACTTTGATATTAAAGTTGATGCTGCAAGTGCAACTATTACTTATATTGGTAAGGCTGCAAGAGGTTCTGCTGCAAGTGCTAGTGTATGGCAAATCAAACGAGTAGATACTGGTACTTTAGCTGCAGATATTACTTGGGCTGATGATATTGATAAGTTTGAAAAGGTTTGGAATGATAGGGCGGGGTATTCGTACTAATGGCACTCCAAGTTAAATATGATAAGATTCTTGATGAAGTACGTGAAGATGATTTAGGTGGTTTAACTAATCCATTACAATTTAAAGGAGCAATAAATGTTAATTCTGATTTCCCAACATCTGCAGAAGTAGAGAATGGTTGGTTTTATACTATAGGTACTGATGTTACTGATGATGATGCTAGTAAAACTAATACTGGTGATTCTTTCTTAAAGTATGACGAGATTGCTTGGAATGGTACTGACTGGACTTTAATGGGTAATAACTTTGATACTTCTATATTAGCTAAGGTAGATTATATATTTGAAGATGTTTCAGAGAGAGATACTTTTTTTACTGCTAATCCTCATTTATTAATACAAGACGCAACAATCAGGATTAAAGATATTACTCCACCCTCTGTATTAGATGTTTATACAAATGCTTGGGGTGCATACTCTCTTAGAAAATTAAAGAGTGGAATTACTGACGTTGTAGAAGTACGACGTGATGGTAGTTCACCTGCAACAGAAAGTTTTACTCCTACTGAAATTAATGATGGGACATTACTTGCTTGGGTTACTACTGATGGTGGTACTGAAGGTTTTGTTTCTAAACTCTATGACCAAAGTGGTAATGGATATGATGTTACACAAGGTACTGCTGGATATCAAGGCAATATAGTTATTTCAAGTGCCATAGTTACATTAAATGGAGAACCTGCAATTAAATTTGTACAAGCTGCAGCGACATTGAGTAGGGCTGGAATACCGGCAACTGATGTGACAACATCTTCAATATACTCAGTATTTGGTTGGGATAGTGTTGAAGCTTATGAAGCAGCATTTAGATTCTATGGTAGTCCTAAAGTATGGATGATTAGAAGAAATGCTACAAATGCAACAATTCAATGGTATTTATCAGGACTTGCTAATGGTATAATAAATGTAAGTGCTCAGAATTTAATAGATGCACACGCAAACCCAACTGGAATAGATTGTAATTTAAATAATTCAACTGATGCTACTATAACTACAGCTACTAATGGTACTGGTACAAACCAAATAACTGTAATGGGTGCTTTAGGATATTGGCAAGAACTGATAATATATGCAAATGATAAGGCATCTGTTAAAGCTTTAATACGAGCAGATTTAAATTCACACTATGGAGTTTACTAAGATGGGCGATTTCTATACTCAAAGATATAATTTAGCTGGACTTGCTTGGGTTACTATATCTCCAATCATGGACCATAATGATACTGACAGTAAACAAGGTGGAACTACTGACCAATATTATCACATGACTTTAGCAGAAGATACTTGGTTAAATACTGTATCAACAGAAGTTGCTGCAGCAAATGTATTAGATAAAACTGCAACAGAAAGTATTACTGCAACTTATACTATTGAAACTGGCAACGATTTAATAATTACTGATGCACCAACAGCAGACACTCATGCTGTTAATAAGGCATACTCAGACCCTCACGCTAAACTTACTTATATATTTGAAGGTATTGTTGAAAGAGATACTTTTTTTACTACTAATCCACATTTATTAGTTACTGATGCATTAATAGCAGTTAAAGACCTTACACCTCCACCTGGATTAGTATTAGATGATTTCCCTGGTGCAGAGTTTGGTTTTGCATTAATACAATTAAGATATGGTGTAACTAATGTTGTCAGAGTAAGACGTTCTTCTGATAATGCTGAAGAAGATTTTACACCTGATGAAATTACAGATGGAACTTTAACTACATTTACTGGTGCTGGTGATGGCTTCGTTGTAACTTGGTATGACCAATCAACGAATGGAAATGATGCTACTAATGCAGTTGCAGATAGACAACCACAAATAGTTGATACTGGTGCTTTAATATTAAATAGTAAAGGTTCAGCAGGACTTTTATTCAGACCTAGTGCTTTAGTAATGTCAGGAATTTCACCATGGACTGATAACACAGTTACTGCAATGGTTGAAGCAAACCAAAGTGACCCAGGATATTATTTCACTACTGAACTTAGTGTTGTAACTGGTGTAGCAACTAGAATACAAACAGTATCACCAAGATTTTATCAAGGTGGTGCTACTTTCTTCGCAATACATGATATAACTGTTGATGTTAGTGAACAAATTACTTCAGCTTCAATATCAGCATCAACTTCAGCATATATTGAAGGTAGTTTTGATTCTTCAAATGCAGGTAATCAACCAACTGCAGGTTCTTTTGATTCTCCTACAATAGGTGGTACAAGTACTACTGGAGATTTTGATGGAATAATAACTAATATAATCGCATGGCCTGATGGGAAAGATGCAGGAGACGTTGCTACAATTACGACAGCACTTGCTCCGTAAGTAGAGGATTTTAAGATGGCAGATTTAATATTTCAAAGGTATGACGGAGCAGCGTGGGAAACCATATTTGCAAAAAGAGGTAAAATAAATTCAGTATCAGTTAAGACTGCAGATTATACTTTAATAGAAACTGATTATACAATAGTTGCAGATGGTACAAGTAACACAGTAGATATTACTTTACCAGCAAGTCCAAACACTGGACAGATATTTAATGTTAAATGTAAGAATAGTACGTTCACAGTTACAGTAGCAAGGAATAGTAAAAACATTGATGGAGATGCTAGTGATGTAACTCTAATTGAAGATGAAAGTGTAACACTACAGTACGATGGTGTTGACTCTTGGTGGATATTATAAGGAGAAAAATATGACGGAATTACGAAAATTAACTTTATACGATAGTAGTGGGAATGAAATAGGTTCACATTTACAAACAGATGGTGATTATCATTTAGGTACTACTATAACACAATCAGTAGATGAAGACACAAACAATTCAAGTACCACAAATTTAACAGCTGGTAACTCATATACATTTACTGGAACAGGAACAAGTACATTAGGTGTTGTAGGACTACAATGGAATTTAAAGACCGACCAAAACGCAACTGTTTATATTGAACAATCAGATGATAATACTAATTGGGATATATCGGATGCTTTTAATTATAAAGTTGGTCATTCATCAGGTGGAAATACTGTTCAAGCAGTAACTGCTTATTGGAGGATTAGGGTAGTGTTAGTAAACAGAATTGATACAACATATTTTAGATTAGCAGGAGTACTATGTCCTATTGCTGAACCATTACCAAGAGCATTAAGTCGCGATGAAAGATTAAAAACGGAAAGTTCTATAGTTGGTGCTGAAAACACAGATAGACACGCATGGGTAAGTCCAACAAGTACCTTAGCAGTTAATCCACAGGTAAGACTTGTAGGTCATAGTTTTAGTGGTTCAACTAAAGATACAAATTTCTGGACGGAAACAGTTACTAATGGTGGTACAGTAGACCAAGTTCCTGGCGAAGTAAAAATAACAACTAATACCACAGCTAATGGAACTGCCAGATACCAGTCAGTTCATAAAGGTAGATTTGTTGCAGGACACCCTAATTTATTTACTTGTGGTGTAAGTTTTAAGACTGCTCTTACTGCTAACAATATAAGACGTATTGGTGCTTATGATGGAACTGAAGGGGTAGATGGTGATGGATATTATATTGAATTAGATGGCTCTACTTTTAGTATTGGAACAAGAAAAGCAGGAACAGATACTAGGGTTTCAAGTGGAAGTTTTAATGGTGCTTTAGGTTTAACTTGGACACCAACTGCAGATACTTATTACAAAATAGATATAGAGATGACACCAATGAGTACTTTTTGGTATGTTAATAAAAAACTATTACATACTTCGGCAGGTGGACACCAAACTGGAACAATGACACTTCCAGTTACAATGGAATGTAATAATGATAATGATGCAACGGCAGATATAGAATTACACTGCATTGGTGCATTAATACTAAGGGAAGCAGAACTAAAAACTGAAGCAGTGTTTAATATATTGCAGGTGCTTCAACTAATGTGATAAAGTATGGAGCAGGTACTTTACATACTATAGTGAACAACGATAATTCAGGTTCTGTTATTGTTTATGATAATACTGCAGGAAGTGGGACAATAATTGCAAGTATAGATTTAGCAAAAGTATTAGGGACATTAACATTCAATGCTCCTTTTAGTAATGGATTAACAATAGTAACAACAGGAGCAGGTGCAAAGATAACTGTTACCTATGAATGAAGATGAAAATAATAGAATATAACACAGAAGAAGAAGCTTTAGCAAGAAGCAAAGTAGAAGCGTACAAGAATGGTTGTGATGCAACAACTACTACTCAATACTGGTGGGCTGTTCAAGAAGGCACTAACAGTAAATGGGGTTTAAGGGTTGGAGACACAGAAGTAGCTGAAGATACTATTGAAGTTAGTGAAGAGTGGTTTAAACAAGAAGAAATAGAAGAGTAAGGAAAAACACATGGTAGAGAATTTAACGATAGAATTAACAGCAAAGGATATAATGGGACACTTCGATAGAATTCACAAGAAGCAAGATGAAATTCACGACGAAGTAAAGAAAACAAATGGACGAGTAACAAGAATAGAAGCAAAAAGCGTTGGTGTATGGATTGCAGCAAACCCTTTTAAGTTCACATTTTACACATTAATGACTTTAGTGTTGTTAGTTAGTGACACACGAGGACCAATATTATCAGCCATTGCAGGACTGTTTTAATATTAGTTTTATAAAGATAAAAAACAATTGGTGATATATGGTAGACAAAAAAGACATTTTAGATGCGAATAATTCTTATGAATTTAATACGGACACTATTTCTTTTGCAACTGTAGAAGTTAAAGGGCAGAAGAAACATTACGTGACTGGATATATCTCAACACCAGATATTGACCTATATAATGATTTGATTACTGAAAAAGGATTGAAATCAATGTTACGTCAAATCGAAGCTGGAAACATTACATTAGATTATGAACACGAGGCTTGGAGAGATGATAATACAATTTTACCAGTAGGAAGAATCACAGAGGCTAAAATAGACTCGAAAGGGCTTTGGGTTAAAGCGGAAGTGAATAAACACTCGCCGAAATTTAAAAGCCTATGGGGCAGTATTAAAGATGGATTCATTAATGCGTTCTCAATAGCGTTCAAGGCTACACAGACAGTAACTAAAGTAATCGGAGATGCAGAAGTACGTATGATTGAAGATTTGGAATTGTTGAATGTTGCAATGACTGGTACACCAGTTAATAACGCAGCAACAATGACAGGATTTTCATTTAAGTCAGCGATGACTAAAGCATTAAACGATATGGATACAATTGAAGGTGGCGAGGATAAAGAAACAATTGTAATATCCAAATCAGACTTCAATAATTTAACGGAGGAAAAAATGACAGATAAAATAGAAAAGAAAGATGAAGCTCAACCTGAAGTTCAGCCTGAAGTTAAGGAAGAAGTAAAGGAAGAAGTGACAGAGGAATCTAAGGAAGAAGAATCCAAAGAGGAACCGAAAGAAGAAGTAAAAGAAGAAGAGGTAAAAGAAGAAGTTGAAGAAAAATCAACAGAAGCTTTACTAAGTGAATTAAAATCTCTAAGAGAAGAATTCAAGACAATAAAAGAAAATTTAGTGTTCAAATCAAAGGTTGAAGAACCAGAAGAAAAAGACGTTAAAGAAGAAGTAAAAGAAGAAGCAAGAGACATATTAAGCTCTTTATAAATCGGAGGAAAAAAACATGGCAGAAACAAATTCAATGGGTAATATTAACGTAGGTGGAGCTTACGCATCATCATTCGGTAATATGCCAAACGGTACAATGTACCAAAAAGTAGATATGAAAAGTCTTAAATCTGGTAAACCAACTTACGAAGTTGACGCAAGAGAAGGATTAAATAGTGCAGTTAAAATTGGTTTAAAAGCATTAAATACACAAACAGGTGGAGCAGGAACAGCAGGATATGCAATGGTTCCTATTTACGTAGACCCAAGAGTTGTAGATACAACTAGAAAATACACACCATTTGTAGAATTAGTGCCTAGAGTATCAAACCAAGGTATGACTGCTGATTACAACAAAATCACAGCAAAAGGTGGAGCAGTAACTGCAGCAGAAGATGCAGCATTAACTGAAACAAACACTACAACTGATAGAGCATCAACTGCTATCAAATACATTTACGCAGTTGGAAGAGTAACTGGACCTGCAATCGCATCTTACCCAAGTTACGTTTTAGAAGGTTTAAATCCACAAGGTGGAGCAACTGGACCTTTCCAAGACCAAAGTGCATTAAATGCAAAACAATTTGAAGTATTAGTTAAAACTAGAGAAATCAGAGAAAAAGAAGAAAGTCTTTTAATCAATGGTAACGCTGGTTCTGATGCAACACAATTTAGTGGAATCGTTACTTTAATGAGTACTACTAATACTGTAGCAAAAGGTACAACTGCTTTAGCTTTAGCAGATATTAATACTGCAGTTAAAAACGCATTCGATGATGGTGGAAGACCTAATTTAGCAATCTGTTCAAGTGGTGTTTACACTGACTTAATGGAATTATTAAATGCTAAAATTGGTTACATGCAATCAACTCAGCAAGTATTCTGGGGTTTCTCAGCTATTACTTTACATACAATGGTAGGTGACGTAACTGTTATTCCATCAATGTATATGAGTAATGTATCTGGAAGCAAAGCAATTTACTTCTTAGACATGAGTGTAGTAGAAATGAGAGTTCTTCAAGACTTAACTTACGAAGACTTAGCAAAAACTAATGATAGTGAAAAATTCATGTTAAAAATATATGAAACATTCATCATTAAAAACACTTCATTCTGTAGTTCAATTACAGCAATAAGTGCATAAGGAGGATAGATAAATGGCAGCAGCAGAAATGACAGCTAGTATAGCTGGAGCAACAATAGGAGCAGGTGCATCAACAACTACAAGTGGGTGTGTTGAAGGTGTTTACACTGTAACTATTACAACTACTTTAGATTGGATTATTTTTAGTGATTTTAGTACAGTACATTATGTACACGCTTTAACAGATGCAGATGGTGTAGATGCAGAAGCATATATTGATGGTACAACTAAAAACAAAGTGTTTGTTACTGGTACAGGAGCAACTACTTTAATCGTTAAAGGAACACCAGCATAATTGGGGTAACACCCTTTTATTTTATTTTTTTTTTTTTTTATTTTAATACATAAACAAACGGAGGAAAAAAGATGACAAATGCAAACGTAACAGTAGAAAGACTATCAGAAAACGGATTAGTCTCAAGTAGTGGATATAAAATTGGTGTAA
>Ga0233411_10000055_pt1 | contig 38897 bp, 27 predicted proteins | sample Na_anoxic_2_MG_FD_179799 | JGI IMG/M metagenome (GOLD analysis project Ga0233411, IMG submission 179799) | Seawater microbial communities from Saanich Inlet, British Columbia, Canada - Na_anoxic_2_MG | ecosystem: Environmental > Aquatic > Marine > Inlet | place: Canada: British Columbia...
TCCTTTTATTACAGCCGATGCCAGTGGCCCTAAACACCTCAATATTAAGTTAACCCGTGCCAAACTCGAAGCGCTCGTTGATGGTCTTATTGAAAATATCATTGAACCTTGTAAGCTGGCCATGAAGGATGCCGGACTCAAACCCAGTGATATTAATGAGGTTATCCTGGTAGGAGGAATGACCAGGATGCCCAAAGTCGAGGAAAAGGTCAAAGAAATCTTTGGCAAGGAGCCGAACAAGGGCGTAAATCCTGATGAAGTGGTTGCCATTGGCGCAGCTATTCAAGGTGGTGTATTAAAAGGTGATGTTAAGGACGTTCTTCTGCTGGATGTAACACCTCTTTCACTCGGCATTGAAACCCTTGGAGGTGTCTTCACCAAACTGATTGAAAAAAATACCACCATCCCGACCAAGAAGAGTCAGATCTTTTCAACAGCAGCCGATAACCAACCCGCTGTTGAAATCCACGTTCTCCAGGGGGAACGGGAGATGGCCGGTTATAATAAGACTCTCGGGCGATTTCAGCTTGTCGGCATTCCGCCTGCGCCAAGAGGTGTTCCCCAGGTTGAAGTCACATTTGATATTGATGCCAATGGGATAGTACATGTCTCTGCCAAAGACATGGGTACCGGCAAAGAACAATCTATCGAAATCACCGCTTCAAGCGGTTTGGATGAGAAAGAGATTGAAAAACTTGTAAAAGATGCTGAAATGCATGCTGATGAAGACAAGAAAAAGCGTGAATTGGTGGATGCCCGCAACATGGCTGATTCACTGATTTACAGTACCGAAAAATCTATAAAGGAAGTGGGCGATAAGGTAGACGAATCAACAAAAGAAAATATCAATCAGGCTATTGATAATTTGAAAAAGGCCATGGAAGGTGATAATGCTGAAGAGATAAAAAAACTAAGCGAAGAATTAACCCAGGCATCCCATAAACTGGCCGAGACAATGTATGCACAAGCCAGCCAGGATCAGGAACAGGCTGCCGGCGCTGACGGGGCGACCGAAGGAACTGAATCCCCAGACAGCTCGGCAAAAGATGAAGATGTAGTGGATGCCGATTTCGAGGAAGTTAAAAAGTGATTTACAGATCTCTTTTCTGGAATAGGGCTATCCCCGCCGTGATGGTGGGGATAGCCTTTTTTTTGGTAAGCTGTAAACCTCGAACCCCTACGAAGGAAGTGCTGAAAAAAGAAGTGCTGAAAAGGGAGAAACCAACATCAGCCATACACCGTACGGCAGAGATATATCTAAAAACTGAACAATACGGAGAAGCACTTGACCTTTTAACAAAAATTTCTGAAAACCACCCCGATTATAAAGATTTATCCACAGTGCAATACCAAACAGCAAACTGTCTTTACCTCCTGGGACAGTACCGACGTTCCAGGAGCAAAGCCCTCGAATGGCTCAAACAATACCCGCAAGATCCGTTAAAAGCAGAGACCCTGGCACTAATTGGAAAGGATTTCAATGCCCTTGGAGATAAACCGCAGGCCTTTTACTGGTGGCTTAAGGCCAAAGAAGAATATATTGATAACATCCCGAGACAGAAAGACCTCAATGAAAAACTGGATGAATTAGTAAGAACCAGTAAGATTAAAGAACTTGAAAAATTAGCCGGATATTCATCCAAAAGCATCTATGCCCCAAAAATCTACCACAGAATGGCAAATATTTTTGTTGAACAAAATGAGCTTGAAAAGGCTCAAAGTGCAGCTATGTCCCTGGTTCGATCAACTACAGAAAATTCCTGGATATTAACAGGAAGACAGCTCCTGGAACAGATTCGGGGAGAGATGGCCGTAAGGCCTAATGTTGTAGGCTGTTTGCTGCCTCTGAGCGGGCCTTTTGCCATTTATGGCGAGGAGATCCTGAACGGAATTCAGCTTGGAATGGCCTTCTCAGGAGACCGGGAACATAGTAGTGAACTGGAGTTAGTGATCAAGGATACCAAAGGAACACCGGAAGGTACACTGGATGGACTTGAAGATCTTGTTATTAATGAGAAAGTAATGGCCATCATTGGCCCACTTTTAAGCAGTACGGCTATTGCTGCCTCCAAAAAAGCACAGGAGTTGAATGTCCCGATAATTACACTTACACAGAAGGAACGGATCGTGGAAGAAGGAGATATGGTATTTCGTAATTTCCTGACTCCTTCTCAAGAAGTTAAGATACTTCTTAATACAGCCATATATGAAATGGGTATAAAACGGTTTGCCATCCTGTATCCGGATAATTCCTATGGACACTTTTTTATGAATTTATTCTGGGACAAATTGGAAGAGATGGGCGCAACAGTGACAGCCATTGAGGCTTATAATCCAGATGATACTGATTTTGCCGATCCAGTCAAGAAAATGACGGGACTCTACTATCCAAGACCTGCTTCCCTGGTCCAAAAACTCATTGAAATGAGGGCCATAGAGGAAGAAGAAAGCGAAATATTCCCTGAGAAACCTGAGCCTATTATAAACTTTGAAGCCGTTTTTGTGCCCGACAACTTCCAGAGAGTAGCAATGATTGCCCCCCAGTTGACCTATCATGACATCCTGGATATTCAATTAATGGGTACAAGCCTCTGGCAATCTCCCCAACTGATAGAACTGGCAAAAGATTATATCCAGGGGGCTGTTTTTTGTTCGGGTTTTTTCAAAGACTCAGGGTATCCTGGTGTCAAAGACTTTGTGGAAAATTATAGAGAAAATTTCGCTTCTGATCCGGGGCTTTTGGCAACCAGTGGCTATGATACTGTTAGATTGTTGGAAAAGATCCTGGAAAGGGATGAAATACGCACAAGAAAGGACGTTCAGACAGCCTTGTTTGAATGCCGGGATTTTATAGGAGTTGAAGGGGAAATATCTTTTGACTCTCAAGGGGAAGTAAAGAAAGAGCCACTTTTATTGACTGTCTCCGGCAATCAAATGACTCTGTTTCACTGAAAGAAGTCTGGTTTTATTGTAAAAAATTGGCGACTAAAACCTTGCAACACTTTCGGCAAAATCTTGATCTTTCAGTAACTTCTTTGCAAATTTCAGGTATTTGGCCATTACAGCCCTTACTGCAAGTTGAAGTGCATACGGCCGCACAGGTTTTTCCAATAGATAGTTCACATCAGATGCCAAACACATATTCACTACATCATCGCTGGCCTGTCCGGTAATCATGATTGTATCGTCATGGGCTGAAATAAATTTTCCCTCTATGATATCAAGAAAATGAAAACCGCTCTTCCGGCCAAGAAATACATCTACTATAAAAATTGCAATACCGGTTTCACGATTTAAACAATACTCTACTGCCTCATCAACATCTATAAAGGAAAACACATCGCCCCAGGAATAAAACTTTTTAACGATTCCTAAAATCACTTCGCACACATCAGGGTCATCATCAACAATAATCACATCCAATCCATAAGACATGGTCACCTCTCTTTTTTTGTTGAAGATTAAAAACCATTACCTGATTTTATAGATGCCATAAATAGATAAAAATATCAACAATAACGGATCAGCCCCTTTCTTTCCGCAAACCAGAAATGATTCCCATTATCTCTTCATGATAGAAGGAAGGGCGCTTACATGGACCTATCCTTTCCCATCATTTCAATGGTATCCATGCTGCAAAGGCAACATATTAACCTGGCAATTAGATAGTCTAACTCCGTCATGCCGGACTTGATCCGGCATCCAGTACCCTCCTGGATTCCGGCTTTCGCCGGAATGACAATATTGAGGTATTTAATTGCTGGAGTAATAATGGTCATTTTACGGGTTGACGGTTGTATATAGTCTGCCGTCCTTCCGTTTTATTATCCCACGATGAAAAAAATCGATCATGATCTCTTCGTATTTTGCCTTATAGGCACTGCTAAAATATAAATCAATCGTCTCCTTGAACCAATGGGTATCCATCAGCCATGAAAAAAATGAGTCTTCAGGAATCAATTTTTTCATTAACATTGTATAGATTGTTATTTTCTTTAAAAGATCGTTCCCTATGTTTTGGCTGTTGGATAAATAATTCTTTACTTTTATCCTGCTCCGATCCAAAGCCCCTCTAAAATCTGTAAAAGGGCTCCCATGGCCCGGATAAACAATATTGACATCGAGTTTTGCCAATTTCTCTAAGGACTCTTCCAGGGAATGTACGGCCGTGCTTCCTTCCACACGTATCGTAATCGCTGCCACATCGTATTCCCAAAGGCTATCCGAGGAAATGAGAACCTTTTCTTCAGGGTTATAGAGTACAATACCGTCTGAGGCGTGTCCAGGCGTGTGAATAACCTTAAAGTAATGGGGGCCGAGAGATACAATATCCTCTTCCTCCAACATCTTTGTACATCGAAAAAAATCGCCATCCTGACTATAATATCTCCACCATATTGACCAGTCGTCTTTCGTGTCTATGAAATATTTACCGACTTTGTGTAGGGCAATGTCACATCCAGACTTATCCTGAATAACCTTATTTCCGCCTATATGATCGCAGTGGCAATGGGTGTTAATAATCAAGCTAATATCCGCAAGATCAACTCCTAATTCCGTTATCAATTTAGCCGTATCGTTAAAATCCCCACGATAGCCTGTATCTATAAGAACAGACTCCTCAGAAACATAGACAAAGTGATTTGCGTTGAGGTATCCTCTTTCAATGAAAAATAAGTCTTCCATTATCTCAAAGGCAGCCATTTTATCCCCTGATTAACAATTTGCACCTCCCTGAAGCTTTTTAACCAATGGGAGTCACAAGGATTGAGCAAGAAGGGACATTTTGAAATTGCCCATCTTTGATGGCTGTCCGAGGTCTCGAATATAATTAACATGCATGTTTTAAGACCCATACATCAGGTCCCGCCCCGGGCATCTTATCTTGTGACAGCTCAATCTCGCTTTGTTGGAGCTGATTAACATTTGCCATTTTTTCAAGAAACCCTTCTATTCCCGAGATCGGAAGATCACATTTTTCTGTTTTGTAGTGCATAGGTATTATCAATTTGGGGCTCAAAGCCTCGACAATTTTGACAGCACCATCGGCATCCACTGTGTATGTTCCGCCAACAGGGATTAGAAGCAGGTCCACAAGACCAATAGCCTCAATCTGTTCGGAGGAAAGTTGGTGGCCCAAATCACCTGCAAAGCATATGTTGATGCCATCAACCGCAAAGGCAAAAACAGTATTGTTTCCGCGCTCGGAACCACCGGATTCGTCATGATAAGCAGGGATTCCCTTTATCCGGATATCTTTTACCTGATCCGAACCCTTTACTACCTTTGGTGAACCGGGTATTTCCCTTACATAGTTATGGTCCGCATGGTCGTGGCTAACCAGGACACCGTCTGCGCGGTCCTTTACTTGTTCATACATTAATACGCCCCCGTATCCGCTTGGATCGTATGGGTCAGTAACAAGCACTGTACCATCAGAAGCCGTAATGGTAAAACTTGCATGTCCGTTCCATTTAATCTTCATTTGTATCCTCCTGTTTTTATAGCTGTGTATTAGTCTATCACAGAAACCAGACCAATCATTTCTTCGATACATTTAATTCTGCCTTTAACAATTTCTGCTTTCAATGAACTTAAGGTATGTGTGAAATAAATCCGGGTTTATATCCTTCATTAACCTGCGAATATCCATGAAATCCACGCTTTTGATAAATCTTAGAGAATCCTCATTATCACAAAGGATCATAGCTCTAATGAAAAGTCCGGCTTTGAGTTCAGAGGACTGTTTTTTATCATATACCTTTTTTATGTTTAGATATTCGCCCACAAATTCTTTAAGGCCATAATTAAACTTAATAGTTTTGCGTTTAAATATCCCTTCGATATAAGCATAACTCGGAAGCCATTCAAGGGCCAAAGGCCCCTCAATGTCATGACCCTCAGCAATTTGATCCCTCAATTCCAGAAGTGCTGTGTCTTTTGTATGAGACCAGTCAATACCACAGGGATCAATTAAACATGCCTCAAGAAGGCACTGTCTGGAAGCGTCCTTGTCTCCCGGCTCTCCGCGCAATATATAAGCGTCTCCTAAGTATCCGTAGATCGTTGCGCTATCCGGGGTTGTGGGGATGCAGACCTGAAGAGATTGAATGGCCAGACTATATTTCTTTAGCTGCATATAAATATAGCCAGTCGGAACAGTACCAAAGACATAGGGGGCATCAGTCAAATCACATTGCTCAAGAGCCATAAGTATCTTTCGGAAAAATGAGTATTTAATCTCGGCTGCAATCTTTTCACCTACAAAATTTACCGATTGTAAATAGCTTTCAAGTGCTGTCCAAAACCTGTATAAGTGTGCAGGTCTTTCAGGGCAAGTGTCCGGAATAACAGAAAACCCTTTTATTAAAAAATCAACAAGCTTTACCTCACTGCTAATGTCACCCGTACTATGATATAACTCCTCGTAACGATTAAATGCATCTTTTGCCGCATCAAGATTTAATCTCGTTAATTCCAATACCCCACGGTTAAAGAGCATGTCCCGATCCTGAAAAAGCAACAGCTGTTCACCTATTGTCTCTCTTTTATTCCGACCTTTATCCATAAATATCAGCACCTAAGAGAGGTAGTTTAATTTCCATTTCATACAAGCCCTAAAATCTTCCACCAAATGGCCGCCACAACGATAAGAACTGCTAATAAGACAGGCGTGGCCACAAGACCTACCTTTGTAAGATCTGATGCCTTAAAATACCGATAGCTGTATGCTATGGCATTAGGCGGACAGCCAATTACCAAAAGCATTGCAAAAGATGTAGCCATTCCAAGACACAGGGCCAGCACAGTGGGATCCACACCCTCCAATTGAGCCATGGGGATTACGATGGGAAGAATCAAGGCCGCAGCAGCAACATTTGCCATGGCATTGGTTACAAGGGCCCCGAAAATGCCTACACCCGCAAAAAGGACTAACCAGCCTTTGCCCTGAATCAAAGGGAAAAACAGGTAGGCAAAATAGTCGGCAGCCCCGGAGTAACCCATTGCCAGACCCAGCGAAATTCCACCACCAAAAATAAAAAGCGCCGTTCCCCACGCAAGATTTTCATGGATATCATCCCATTTCAGGGCACCAAAAAGTATCAGTGCAGCTACAGCTGACATACCTGTAATAGAATAGTGAATCCCGTGAAAGCCTTTTGTTAGCCACATAATAAATGCCAATCCGATAATAATAAGGGTCTTTATTTCAATTGGTTTCCAGGGACCTATTTCTTCATCAAATTCGGGAAGTTTAAATTTTGGGTCCGGACGGAACACAAAATAGACAATCGCAACCGCGACAGGAACTGTAAGTATTGCTGCCGGCATGGCATATTTTATCCAGTCTAAGAAATTAATCTCTATGCCGGTGAATTCCTGAAGAAAGGCTGCCGCTACCATACAGCGGCCACCACCCACAAGCGTTCCCATACCTCCACAGGAACAGGCAAAAGCAAGTGAAAGCATCATAAATTTTGCCGTGTTAGTGTGCGGTTCTATGCCTACGGCCCTCATCAACGGGAGCATGGTTACAATACCGATGGCACAGGCAGCAGCATCATGCATAAAAGAAGAAGAGAGACCAAGACCAACAGAGATAATAAACGTAAACTTGACTACGCTGTTTCCTGCTTTTTTAACGATAAAATATCCGAGTCGTTTTGTAAGACCGGCCTTATCTAAGGAGATAGCGAAAATAAGGCAGCACATGATGAAGACAACCACCGGATGCATATAAGGTGCCCAAGCCTCTTTGACATCGGCAATACGCATAACCACTAAAAAAACGCCAATGCAGATTGCCGTGATTTCAAGGGGGACAGGTTCCACCACAAAGAGAAAGACCAATATAACCAGGACAGCCAAAAACCTCTTTGCCTTTGGAGAAAGACCGTTAACATAATCAACCTTAAGCCCTGCCATTTTTAGTTCAGCAGCTTTATCCTCAAGAAATGCCGCCGTTGAGGTGGGAGTGCCAGGATTTTTTGCCTCTACGACATATCCTTTTTCACCCTTTATCCGAGCAGGAACTAACGTGAAATCCCTGCTGATGTGCTGAAAAAAACTTTGGTCACCATCTCCGGTAATCTTGAATTTTGTCCCTTCAGGTCTTGGCAAAAGTAGAACAACAATACCGAGTGAAAAGGCTAAGCAGATTTGAAATCCTTTGGTTTTAAAAAACATCATTCCTCCTTATTAATCGCATAACGTCTACTCAGGTATCTCGGTTGAAGACTGAAGGCTGAAGTATATCAATCATCTCGCTAAACCATTCAAGACCTTCTCTGTTTCGACTATCTTTGGTTCAATCAGAGATGAATCCTCGTTGCGTAGGAAGCCCAAACGCTTCGCCAAACTTAACTGCTACCTCGTCAGCCAGTTCAAATGCCCTAAGTTTTGTGTGATCGCACATGATTTGTCCCTAAAAGCCTTCTACCTTCAGTCTATCCACCTGAGTAGTTACCGCATAACATGAAAATATCATATTGAAAATTCAGGGGCTTTCTCCCATTTAACCCCTTCGTAAGTTAGTAAGCACCTTTATGCCACAGTGCATTATCTAATCACTAATTATTCCTCAAAAAACTAAACTATTACAAAAAATGCAGTAAAAAGTCTATTTTTCCTCTTCTTTCATCAGATCAAAAACCCGACGTGGATGAGCCGTTAATTCCTTGATCTTAGCATGGTGAATCTTTTCTTCATGAATTGATTTCTTTTCACAGGCCTTCCTCATCTTCTCCATCAAATCATCAATATCTGCCGGTTTCATGACGTAATCGTATGCCCCAAGCTTCATTCCCTCAATTCCCGACTCAACCGAGGCATGGCCTGTCAGCATAATTACCTCCATGAGTGGCAATCTTCTCTTCATTTCCTGCAAGGTCTCTATACCGTCTATACCAGGCATCTTTACATCGAGGATAACTATATCAAAGTCTTGCTTATCCAGGATTTCAAGGGCCTTTTCCCCGCTTTCGACTCCGGTTACATCAAGGTCTCTCATCTTTAAACGATCAACAAATGTTTCGAGAAAATCAAGCTCATCATCAACCACCAGTACCCTAAATTTATGCATAATTTTTACCTCCTTATCTCATTATTCTCTCTCTACAGGTAAATAAACCGTAAAGGTAGTACCATGCCCCTCTTTGCTTTCTACAGTAATCCTTCCACCAAGTTTCTCAATAATCCCATAGCTGATAGACAGGCCCAATCCAGTCCCTTCCCCTAATCTCTTTGTCGTAAAAAAGGGATCAAAGACCTTCTTAAGTTCCTCCCTGGAAATGCCCGGGCCGTTGTCTATGAATGCAATGGCTACTTCTTGACTCTTAGAAACATAAGTTGTTCTTATTATAATTTCACCATCTTTTCGTATGGCATCGATAGCGTTATTAAGGATATTGAGAAAGACCTGCTGGAGTTGGGCGGAATCAGTTTTTATCCGCGGAAGTTTTTCAAAATAGTCGACCTGGACATCAATATTCTTATAGCGGGCATCAGTCTCTAAAAAACCAATGGTTTCATCCACGGTCTTATTGACATCTACTATCACCTGAGCTGGTTCCATACGCCTGGCAAAGCCTAAAAGGCGGTGGGTTACTTTCCTTGCCCGTTCGACATGCTGGTCAATCTTGGCAATAGCAGCTTCATACTTTTCCATATTTTCGCTCCCCGCAATGCCTTCCATCTCAAGAAGATCCTTCATCCAACCCGCTTTCTCTTTTATAACAGCCAAGGGATTGTTTACCTCGTGGCCTATGCCCGCAGCCAGCTTTCCTAATGCAGCCATTTTGCTCGATTGAACAAGGCTATCGTCCAAAATCGCCTTCTCCTGCTCGGTCTTAATCAACTTGGCCATCATTGACCGTGTGGTAAAGACAGTCCCTAACACAATCACAATGATACCGCCTGCCAAAAGGGCAATGCTCATAAGCCATGTCTCAGCCACGGGCTTCATCTCTTCTTCCGGGGACTCCTTCATCACAAGAAGCCATTCATTATTCTTAAGCCATGTTGTAGCAAAGACTGCCTTTTTACCACCTATCTCTATATCTTCAACATGGGTACCTGAACCAATTTTTGTCAAATCACGATATTTCGACAGACCGCCAATATCCCCATCCAATCGAGGTTTAGTCTGCAAAATACCATTCCTGTTGATAATAAAGGCATCTCCCTTTCTTCCAACATGGGCCGCCCTGACTATGTTGTCAAAGATATCTGAATTAATTGTTGCCCGGAGTATCCATTCCTGGTTACCGCTACGGGATACCAGGGCAACAATGAAATGTGGAATTTCTCTGAATCCCATAAAGACATCACTAATATATTTACGGCGCACTAATGCACTGTTAAACCAATCTTCATCCCTGTAGTTTAACCCTTTTAAATAATACGGACCAACATAAGCGATCTGGTGACCATTTTTATCAATGACACCTAAATCAATAAATGAATGAGAATATCCCTGAATAATACTAAATGCCTGTTCCAGGTTTGCCTGTTCTTTTAGTTCTTCGAAAGCGCTTGTGTTCGCTAACAAGTTGAGCTGGGCGACTCGTTCCTCAAGAAAAATCTCGATAGCATTTTTCTTGCTGACTGACATGCTCCTCAGGTTTTCCGTAATTTTGAAAGTATAGGACACACGAAACTGATGATAGATGGTAATTCCCAGTGCAAAAAGAGGAATTAGTGAAAAACAGAGCGTTGTGACAATTATTTTCCACCGCAATTTACTGTAATTACTTTTCATATTATTAACCTGGCAACTAAATAGTCTAACTCCGTCATGCCGGACTTGATCCGGCATCCAGTACCCTCCTGGATTCCGGCTTTCGCCGGAATGACAATATTGAGGTATTTAATTGCCGGAGTAATACCTCAAATACAATAGGCTCAAAAATAATTTGAGCCCCATAATAATCTCCTATGCAAAACCATATCGAGTTATCTCGTATGAACAGTGAGATATCCGAGTACTTCAAGTCGTTCTATTGAAAGATCCTGCTCATATCTCTCCAGGCGAGCCACTATACAGTTTTCATTGATCTCAACCCGGAAATCAAGTTCTTTTAAGATATGTTCAATAAACTTAACTTTACCCGCCTTCCTGTTAATATTTTCACCGCTTCCTTTGAAAATAAAGCTTATGAAATTCTCTTTTTGCATTTCAGTCAAAAATGCCTCAACGGTTGAAAAACAATATCCGAAGTGCGCGGTAAAATTACAAAAATGTTTTGAAATCATAAAATTATTTTTTTCACCATAACGAGCTTGTTTCGTAAGACCGGGAGAGGGCTCCATTGTAGATCGCAACATAATCGATTCCAGGCCCTTTGTATCAACCGGAGGAGGGTTCTTCCGCGGTACCGCTGTAATACCTTTCCACAGGGCCAGCATTGGAATTGATACTATATCTTCAAGTTTGACCGTGTCTCTGTCAATCGGTTTTTTAAATCCATCCTCCAGGTCAATGACCTGCCACTTCATGGGAAGGTCACAAACCAATTGCTTGCCGGATCGCTCCAGAAAATGATGCTCCTTTCCAAAACTGAACATCTCCTTCACCGCCTTTTCATGGCAAAAGCGAGTAATGTCATGATAGGTACTGCATTTCTCAGGCCTGAAATTCCGGGCATCAGGGTCGGTAAGGTTAAGAGGAACAATATGTTTAAGTACCTCTTCCAATGTTTTATATACAGGGCTTCCCTTCATGATATTTTCACGTTTTATGGTCGCCTTTCTTAACAAAGATTCGACTCTTCCTTCATAGATCTTCCGCCCGTCGGCATCAACTGTAATGATATCACCATTTTTAATCTTGTTCGTGGCCTCAAGGGTACCAAAAAAGGCAGGAATATTAAACTCTCTTGAAACAGTGGCGAGATGTCCTGAAATCCCCCCATGATCGGTTACTACTGCTGCCGCACTGCTCAAAAGCGAGGCCCACCTCGGCAAAGAATATTGAGCAATCAGAATAGCACCAGGAGGAAACCGGAGTACGTCCACTGTGGTATTAACAAGAAAGGCAGGCCCGCTTGCCGCTCCAGGACTGGCCGTCATACCATCTTCCAGGATAATAGGCTGCTCTATCCTTATTTCAGACGCTTCTTTGAGGACCCTTGATTCCGGACCTAATTGTCTTAAGGGTCTGCTTTCCAGAATTCTGACGACACTATTTTTGTCAATCGACCATTCAATGTCTTGAGGGCATCCATAGTGGCCTTCAAGACGAGCAGCCAGCCCCGCCAGGAACAGCGCTTGGGTGTTTGTAATGGAAGGGGCATCCTTCTCATCACCTGATAATGCTACCCTGGACACCCCTTCTTGAGGAAAACATATAAATTTCAGGGCCTTGCTGTGAATCTCCCTTTTTAAAATTTGTCCTGGTAATTCCTTGGAAACTTCAAAAAAATCAGAGGATACAGTGCCGTCAACAACTGATTTGGCAACGCCCCATACTGCATTTATAAGGACCACATTGCTGCAAATGTTACCTGGATCCCGAGAATACATCACACCGCTGGAAACAGAATCTACCATTGCCATACAACCCACACACATGGCAATATCTTCATCCCGAAAGCCCATATTAAGGCGGTAGATTATAGCTTGAGGTGAATATTTGCTTGCCAAAATCTCCTTATACGTATAGGGAAGGAATTCCCTGCTCACATTAAGCCTTGAAGCATATTGACCTCCAAAGGATGCATTTTCGGTGTCCTCGCCCACTGCACTGCTCCGCAAGGACACATTAATGCCTTTTTCTGTTTTCTCTTCAAGGCGATTGTAAGCGGAAAGGATACCCTCTTCCAATTCATCCGGAAGTGGCGATTGGATAATAAGCTGTTGAATATCAGAGCTTACCTTGTGGAGCATTTCCATATCATGAAGATCCAGAGACTGAATCCTACGGTTGATTTCTTCCTGGAGACTATGATGTTCCATGAAAAGTTTATATGCTGAGGCCGTAATCACATAACCTCCCGGCACAGGAAGGCCAACCCGATTCATGATCTCTCCCAAATTGGCCATCTTCCAGCCGACCTGATCAGCCTTTTCCTTGTTAACGAACTCAAGGGTAAGGATTAATTCACGTCCACCAAATCCCCGATGCCCCCCAAGAACCGGATTGAGTTTATTCTGGATTTTCTTAAAAGAATCATAAAGCAGGTCATACCGGTTAATGGCAATTTCATTTAAATTCTGAATGATTTTATATACATTGATTGAAGCGGCTGTACAATTACCTCGAATAAAAGCCATACTAAAACTTCGACTTTCACGGAGGGCATTTTCCAGTTCGGACATAATCTGGAGAGAATTATTATTAGCACTTAAGACGGACTTAAAGTTCCAGTATCTATCCCTAAACATGTTACGAAGGACATCCGGAGTTTCCTCAAGCCCTCCCTTGTCTCTTTTATTGGAAAGATTTTTGATAAATTGAGTTGATCTGTCCATTGTTCCTGAAAGTATTTGCTCAATAACCCGGGGGATTTTTGTATCCCTCTCTATTCCCCTTATCTAATATGTATTTTATTCTATTATCTTCATTAAAGCAATTATAATCATATCCCTGACAGCCACCTATGAAGACAACAAGAGTTCCTGTATATCCTTCTCTATCTTGGTTTTGTAATACCGTACCGCTGTGTCATTGGCCATTATCATATCCAGTTGTCTGGTATGGAGGGTGAGATAACCGAGGATCTGGAGACGCTTTTTCATATCTTCTTTTTCATGATACTCCACTCGGGCAATAAGATTATCTTCTCTTACTTCCACCCTGAAATCATATTTCTCCAATATCTCCTTTATGAAGAGGGTCCTCTTCAATCGCCGATGATAGTCGGCAGCTCCCCCCTTGAACTGAAAACCTACATAGTTCTCATTGACCCTGTCACTCACTAAGGCCTCCATGGTAGAAAAATGATAACCAAGTCTTGAATTCAGGTTACAATAGTTTCTTGAGATCATAAAATAGTTCCGATCTGCGTACCTTGAACGTACACCCGGAGTCAGGGCGGGATTCTGGGTTGACCGGAACACGACTGACATAAACCCCTTTCCATCAATGGCCGGGGGACCGTCCCAGGGAACAGCAACAAAACCGTCCCAGAACGCCAGCATGGGGATGGATGCAATATTGTCAAGTTTGACATACTTTCCGTTGACCTCCTCATTGAATCCGTCGTCTAAATTCAAGATCCACCACTGCATGGGGACTTTATAAAAAAGCTGCTTGCTCGAACGTTCAGGAAACCGGTGTTCTTTTCCAAACCGGAACATCTCGTGCACTGCCTTTTCGTGTGAAAAACGGGTGATGTCGTGTAGTGTACGGCAGTTAGCGGGTTTGAAATCAGGACTATCAGGATCTAAGAGATGGAGGGGCACAATGTGCTGTGCAGCGCCCTTCAGGGCCTCATAGACAGGACTTCCCTCCATGAGATTTTTAGGAGTTCCCTCACTTTTCAAGAGGGTGTCCACACGCCCCTGATATACTTTCATCCCCTCCGCATCCACAGTGACCAGATCGCCGTTTTCCAACCTGTCCATGACCCCTTCAACTCCGAAAAGGGCAGGGACCCCAAACTCCCTGGCTACATTGCCCAGATGTCCCACAACGGTTCCCTGTCCCGTTATCACTGCCGCTGCCCGGTTCAATAAGGAAGCCCAGTAGGGCAGAGATTGGGCAGCAACCAGGACACCTCCTTCCGGAAACCCCAGGGCATCTATATCCTTTTTTACAATAAATACCTGACCTGAGGCCACTCCCGGACTGGCCGGGACCCCGCCCCGTAAAAGAACAGGCGCCGGTTCATTATCATCCGCTATCTTTATGTGTCGTGCCTGATGCTTTTCCATCTGCTGCAAGGGCCGGCATTGAAGGAGTATGATGGACCCATCCCTTTGGATGGCCCATTCTATATCCTGTGGGGCACCATAGTAACTCTCTAATTTCACCGCTATATGTGCCAATTCAAAGGCTTGTTCATCTTTCAGGGATGGCGCGGTACTCTCATCCCCGCTTATTTCCAACCTGCAGACCCCTTCATCGCGGTAACAGACAATTTTCCCCTCTTTAGAAGGGATTTCTTTCTGAACAATCTCCATGGGCTCATCACGGGAAATAACGAAAAGATCCGCAGGAGCGCTCCCATCAACGACCGACTTGGGGAGTCCCCAGACCGAATTTATAACAATGGCTTTATTCCTGAAGTCCAATGGGTTTCTGGAATACATAACCCCGCCGCAGATCGCATCGACCATCCCCATGCAACCCACAGACATGGGGGTATCTTCATCGCGGATACCCCGGTTTAGGCGATAGGTCATGGCCAGCAGACCATACTTGCTGGCAATAATCTCTTTATAGGCCTGTAAGATGTTTTCCCCGCTCACGTTCAGTTCAGAACGGTACTGCCCGGCAAATGAGGTACCGCTGAAATCTTCTCCCAATGCACTGCTTCGCATTGCCACCTTAACGCCCTTTCCTTCCTCCTGCTCTAAGATGCGATAGTGATCAAAAATATCAGACTCAAGTTCCTCTGGGAGAGGCGCTCGAATAATAAGTTGTTGAATATCCGCACAGAGGCTGAAAAGCTGATCTAAACGCTTTACATCGGTTGCCTGAATACGGCGGGCAATTTCAGAGGGAAGCTCATTATATTGCATGAAATGGTCATAGGCTTTAACAGTAATGGCAAACCCGTTTTTGACTTGCAGGTGCATCCGGTTCTTGAGTTCACCGAGATTAGCCATCTTAGCTCCTACCAGATCGGCCATGTCTTTATTCACGGATTGCAGAGGAATGACCATAGGCCCTTCCTTAAATACTGCCTGATGACGAATAAACGGGTTGATTTTCAATTGGATCTCTTTGAAACTCACATAAAGCGCCTCATATTTTCCCGGAGCCAGCTGGTTCAGGTTACTGCTGATCTGCCAGACATTTGTGGAAATAGTGGTACAGCGGGAGAGAACAAAATTCATTCCAAAAGGATGGGTTCCTCTTAAGGCTTCTTCCATTTCAGACATAATGCCAAGGGCGTCATTATTTGCGTTTAATAGCAGCTTAAAGTGGTGATAACGACCCCTGAAAGCATTGCGAAGTCCTTCGACATTCGCGTTATCCTCTTCTCGCTTCTTTAAAAAGAGTCTTTTGAAAAGCCCAATTATTCGATCCATGGGATATCTCTGGGTGCTTGTTACTTATTGCTCGTTAAAGTTTGGGTTGATATTAACCTGGCAACTAAATAGTCTAACTCCGTCATGCCGGACTTGATCCGGCATCCAGTACCCACCTGGATTCCGGCTTTCGCCGGAATGACAATATTGAGGTATTTAATTGCCGGAGTAATATTTCCGAGAGCACAAAAAAAGCCAAAGGCAGAGAAGAGACTCCATTTGCCTTCAGCCTTTTGTTGAGACTGTCCTATTCTTCTTCCAATTATCCACGCCAAAGACCTGATCAAGGAAAGATCTCTCTCCGAGCCATATGATCTACGAGCCTGAGGTCATTTCGCTTCAACAATTTCTAATATTTAACTGGTTAGTGTTCCAGTCTCATGCCCCAACCCTCAAACATGAACATTATGGCAAAACCGTACCACAATGTATAAACCACATAAAAGACTAATGAGAAGATGACAATTCCAAACTTATCAGATATTTTCTGCGGTTCGATCTTGTAATAGTTATAAGAGGGTTCAATGGCCTTTTTTACAACTAAAGCAATCACTTTGGCCTCTTTATATTTTTCCTGTTTCTTCAATTCCTTATCCATTGCTTTAAAGGCTTTCCACCAGTTAAAGAGTATTTGCCTCTCATCATAGCCATATTTCTCAGAGACCTCTTTTCCGTCATTACTATACATTTTGTCTGCGTCAGAGAGACTGTTTTCAAGGATCTTGCCTAAATCGCCGGTGATCCGCAAGGATGTCCCGGCAGCAGTTGTTGACACGTCACTCTTCTTAAACAACAGGGCCGTTTGCTTAACCTGTTTCTCATCTGCCATGCTCAGAGTCACCGCTACGGATCTGCCGGCGAAGTTGCTGGTTTCTTCCTTAACCTTTGGAATATAATAGGCTGAGCTCTTTGATATAGAGTTATAAAGGGCATCTAAATATTCTAACCCGTTCTGTCCTTTAAAGACAGGTGAAAATATGATAATCAGCACTGCGATAAATGCTAATAACATCAAAAAGCCGCCAAAGAATTCTTTCTTTTTAGCAATCATGATCTTCCCTCCTCTCCCTTGAGGGCACCGATGTTGCCCAGAAATGTAGCTATCACCCAGACCGAAAACCCGCCGATAACAATGAAAAAGGCCCAGATCCCAATTGTCTCTAAAACAGCCCCCGTTTCCTTTGTAATAGGAATAATATCCATTTCCCCTAACTTGGCGGGCAGGGCAAAGATACGATTAACAAAACCAGCCAACACCGCCATGGCGTAAAACCCGCGGATCGTTATACCAGGGACAACCTTGGTCACCATAGCGCCGATCTGGATACCCACCAATGATCCTAACAGCATTCCCATCGCTAAGGTGTAGAAGATAAACCCGTAGATGGCGTACTGGCTTATGGCTGCATAACCGGCAGTAAAGACGATCTGGAAGATGTCTGTCCCTACTGTGGTCATGGACGAAACACCTAACATATAAACAAAAATGGGGAAGGTCAGAAACCCGCCGCCAACCCCCATAATACCCGCTGCAAGCCCCACAAGCGCGCCGCTCAGGACCAAGAACAACCACGAAATACTCCTCCCTCCGGGGGTGATTTCAGCATCAAATCTAACCATGGGAGGGATTTTCATGGCTTGGAGTTTTTTTGGCAGATTACCCATTTCCGCTCCTTCTACTTTCCCTCCGTGGGCATCTTCGCCGCCACCGGGGGTGTCAATTCCTTTATTGGCCACTCTCGCTTTGAGAAAGTCTATCATGGAGTAGATACCCAGAAACCCTAACATAAGGGAATAGATTGTCGTGATAAATGCATCACTCAAAACCGGATTTATTTCATAAAGCACCCGGTTGATCAAGCCTCCAAATGTTGCCCCGATAATGGCGCCTATCAGGAAGACAACAGCTAATGGGACAGAGACATTCCCCAATTTCCTGTGGATTATGCTCCCCATGATTGCCTTGGCAAAGATGTGAAACAGGTCTGTTCCCACAGCTAAGATACCCTTGATACCCGCGCTCATCAGCGCAGGTGCGATAATAAAACCACCACCAGCCCCGATACATCCTGTGATCAGGCCCGCGCCCAATCCAATAAGTATGGATACGATAAAAATCCCTGTGCTGTAAAAGGCCGGGCTGTATGCCTTTTTACCCCCTAATAATTCAGGCAAGGCAGTGCCGATCTGTTCGGCAAACGCGATGCCCCCCCATATGACTGGGACGGTAAGCAAGACAAGTATGATCAGCCTTTTTTTGTCTCCAAGTATGGTATTGGATACATTAATCTCCCACCTTGCATGGGCCCTCGCACCCATCATCATAAATTCCCCCCACGCTCTAAAAAAATTCATTTCAAAATCACTCCTTTCTTTGATTAATGTTAATCACTTAAATCACTCCCCTGCTCATTTCGATTTAATCTATAATTCAAACAGTAGAAGCCTTCAGTCGTTCACTTATCTTCTCTTCCTGAATCGATTTCTTCTTGCAGGCGTCTTGAATCTTGTATACCAGATCGTCAATCACCATTGGCTTCATGAGATAGTCAAACGCTCCGAACTCCATTCCTTCAATTGCAACCTCCACATTGGCATGACCGGTCAGCATGATCACTTCAATTAAAGGATATTGATGCTTGATCTCCTTCAGAGTCTGCATGCCACCAATGCCCGGCATCTTAACATCAAGGATAACGACGTCCGTGGGATGCCGGGCCAGGAACCCAAGCGCATCTTCACCACTATTGACGCTGGAGGCCTTCAGTTTACGTTTTTTCATCCGTTTAGTCAATATATCAACATACTCGACCTCATCATCTACGAGCAAAACCCTGACTTCTTCCAGTTGAGTCACCCCCCTTGATGAGCAGCTTCGTGAATTTTCTTTACCAGATCTTCCATCTCACACGGCTTTGTCAGATAATCAAAGGCACCATATTCAATACCTTCCTTTGCAGCCTGTTCCGAACCGTGACCGGTGAGCATGATGACCTCCATTTCAGGGTATGCCTTTTTAAAGATTTTGAGTACTTCAATGCCATCCATATCCTCCATCTTGAGGTCCAGGACAGCCACATCAAAATCGTGTTTCCTGATTGCCTGAACAGCATCGGTTCCTGTATAAACAGGTGTTACTGTCATACCTCTCTTTCCCAGCCTTTTGGTTAGGACATCAGCAAATCCTACTTCATCGTCTATAAGAAGGATTTTAATATTTCCCTCACTGCTGTTTTTCCTGTCTAACATTATCCTTCCCCCACAAGCATGCTTGGAGAATCTTTCTTAATAGAGATATGACTAAAACTCAATTCCCAGTTTGATCTTCATTCTTTGGAACTGGAATCTTCACACTGAAGGTAGTCCCGACATCGACGGTGCTTCGAACTTCAATGTCTCCACCCATTTTTTTAATTATCCCGTAACAGATGGACAAGCCTAGGCCAGTCCCTTTTCCAACCGGTTTTGTGGTGAAAAATGGGTCAAATATCCTGACAAGATTGGCCCCCGGAATTCCAGGGCCGTCATCGGCCACACCCACTACGATAAAATTCCCCTCTAATTGTGAGGATATATTCAAAGTCCCTCCGGTTTTTTCCATGGCATCAAGGGCATTGTTGATCAGATTGAGCAACACCTGCTGTAATTCCGACTGAGATATCTGTATCGTACATAAATCCCCTTGAAGATCTGTATGAATATCCACATTGCTGAATTTTGCCCTCTGTGCCGAGAGCGCAATTAACTCCTCAATCAGCTCATTCAATTGCACATCTTGGATCCGGGAATCAGTTTTTCTTGCAAAACTGAGCAGTTTGTGGGTTATCTCCTTACACCGTTTTCCCTGGGTTCGGATCTGCTGTAAAGCCCGTTGGAATTCACTCAGGTTTTCTCCATCTTTGAATTCCTCTTCCTCTAAGAGATCCTCTATCCAGCCCGCCTCTTCTACCATAATGGCAACAGGATTGTTGATTTCGTGGGCAATGCCGGCCGCTAATTCACCCACCGATGCCAGCTTGCCTGTCTCAACAACCTGCTCGGTAATCATCTCCTTTTCCCGGTCAGCCTCGGCAACCCGATTCACCATCCTTTTTGAGAGGATAAAGGCAATCGCTACAATGCAGATACCGGCCAACAACACAATGGCAATAGTCACCCTAAGTGTCCTTCGCAAATCCGAAAAGGCATCAGAGGACTTCTGCTGGTAAACCAGGAGCCATTCTCCATGTTTCAGCAAGGCCGCCACATAGATGACTTTGTTGCCGGAGTTATCAGCCTTCTCGACAATGCATATACCATCTTGAAATTTATTACTGTCCTTGAGAAAATCTACATACGGTTTGTTATTGGGACTGATATCAAAAAGAGGTTTGGTTTGGAATTCCCCTTTCTTGTTCAGAATAAAGGCAAATCCGGTCTCTCCGATGCGGATATTCTCCACCAGATTATTAAAAGCCACAAAATCAATGGTGGCTCTTAATATCCATGACTCGCTTCTCCAGCTTTCTCTGACTGCTATAATAAAGTGAGGAAGACCACGAAGCCCTAAGAAAACATCACTCTTGAAATAGTCGCTTTTCATGGCCATCTGAAACCAGTTCGCTTTGGAATACAGGGCCTTTCCTAACTTGAAAGGCCCTGCATAGGCTACCTGGACACCTTGGGCATTTATGACTCCCAGGTCCACAAACACAGGGCCGTATATCTGCTGCATTACCTCAAGTCTCTCTTGCAAAAAAGACTCATCACACAGCTCTTTATAAGTGAATGTCTTGGCCAATAAGCGGATATCACTTAATTTCTGTTTCAAAAAAATGTCAATATCGTTTTTGTGTTTGAGGACGACTTCTTCTAAGTGGGCATGGACTTTTTCGCGGTAGGAAATATCAAACTCGTAAAGGATGAGACTGCTGACTACAATCATGGGCATGATCGAGACGAGTATAATGACCAGGAGCATATTTCTGGTCAAGGAATAATAGTACCCATTTTGCTTTTGCTTGTTCCGATCCATTCAGGGTTCCATTGCACCATTGTTTGAGTATCACCCTGAGATTTGGAGGTATTTAGCATAATCTCAGGGTTTGATGTTTTTCACTCCAGACCGTGCACTGACATGGCCTCTTTCACTTTGGCTTCCCTGATCTTATCCTCATGGACCTGTCTTTTTTGTGTAGCCTCCTCCACCTTCTGCATTAGCTGGTCAATGTCGCAAGGTTTCATCAGATAATCATAGGCCCCCTTCTTCATTCCTTCGATTGCCGATTCCACTGTTGCGTGACCCGTAAGCATGACAACTTCGATCAGTGGGTATGATTTCTTGATCTTCGACAGGGTTTCAATGCCGTCCATTCCCGGCATTTTGACATCTAAAATAACAACATCAGTATTTCTATTTTTGTCTAAAATATCCAGCGCTTCCTGTCCACTGAAGGCTACGTTTACAACAAGATCCCTTTTTTTCAGACGCTTTGTCATGGTCTCCACAAAAGGGACTTCATCATCTACCAGTAAAACCAATGGTTTTATCATTGTTATTTTCCTCCTTTTGATGCTTGAAACTCGAGGCACGAAAATACGAAACAGCTATGAGAACCGAATTTTTCTCTCAATCATGCGGCCCCATTCGGACTATTTGGGTTTTGAAACTTTCGATATTGTTTCATATTTCGTTGATAAAAACTTGCTTTTTTAGTGTGTAAGAATAAAAAAAAGGTGATTGTATGTCAACCATAATCGAAACGGTATTACTCCGGCAATTAAATACCTCAGTATTGTCATTCCGGCGAAAGCCGGAATCCAGGAGGGTACTGGATGCCGGATCAAGTCCGGCATGACGGAGTTAGACTATTTAGTTACCAGGTTAATATATAGTGGCATTCATATAGACCATAATCCAAATGGTGACAAGGCGATTTGTATCGTATGTGGACTTGTATTGTGGGCACAATGATGGGAGTCAAAAACCAAATTTTTCATTGACAATGGTTGCGGGTTCAATTAAGTTAAGACTTAATTAGATATCTTTCGTCATGAAACAATTATTGACCACATTAAAGGCACTTGCCGACGAAACGCGTTTGAAACTGATTCATCTGCTTTTGGACCAGGACTTATGCGGAAGATCCCTGGCACGGCATCTCGAGATTTCCGAATCCGCCGTCTCCCAGCACCTTAAAGTCCTGAAGGAGGCCGGACTGGTAAGGGGAGAGAAATGCGGTTATTGGTCCCATTACTCCATTGAGAAGAATGCTCTGGAAATGGTAATAGGTGAACTACTGAAAATAACCCATCAATCGGCAATGTCGAATCGCTCATGCCATCGGGTGCATGCCGGAAACAGAGGGTACTCTGAAAAGGAAATAAAAGTTATGTGTCAATCATGTTGTGAACGCCCTGAAAAGCTGAAAGGGAAACCCGAAGAGTGCATCTCTGAGCAAATCAAGGAGTGCAGTGGAGATATAAAAGAACATCCGTGTATGGAAGAGAAAGAGGAATCCTGATCAAAAAAATTTTAACTGTAGAACCGGACATCATGCAACAGCTATTTGACGGTTCCACATGATAAAAACAGACAGAGGATCCCATGGCGTTTTTAGAAGTTGACCAACTGTCAAAGACGTATGAAAAAATCATTGCGGTGGACGGCGCATCTTTCACAATCCATGAAGGAGAAATCTTTGGATTCCTGGGGCCCAACGGAGCGGGTAAAACTACCACCATCAATATGCTGATCGGCTTGGCCCGGCCTGACAAGGGCTCGATCCGGATTGGGGGAATTGACTGCACAGGCAATCCAAAGGCAGCACAGCACTTGATTGGCGTTGTCCCAGACGAGAGCAACCTCTACCCGGAGTTGACGGGCTTCGACAACCTTTGCTTTTGCGCCGCGCTTTACGGAATGAGGAAACAGGAACGGGAAACCTGTGCGCATGAGCTGCTTGAAACTTTCGGATTGACTGATGCAGGCAGAAGAAAGTTCGGTGGTTTTTCAAAAGGCATGAAACGGAAACTCACCATTGCTGCCGGAATAATCCACAACCCACCGATACTCTTCTTAGATGAACCAACCACAGGTATCGACGTGGCCAGCGCCCGACAGATTCGGCAGATCCTGACTGAGCTGAACAACAGCGGCACCACGATCTTTCTGACGACCCACTACATTGAAGAAGCTGAGCGTCTCTGCCATCGCATTGCTTTCATCGTTGACGGACAGATCGTTCGAATCGATACTGTAGACAGCCTCATCCAGCCCCTCCAGGAAAAACATGTGCTGGAACTTGCCGTGTCGAACTCAGAACCTGCACTGTATGATAACCTTGCCACAGCATTTCCACATCTTACATTCGAGGGGTTTTCCCAGGGGTTGATTAGGGTTGAGGCTGACAAACCAGTTCATATCGGTACCCTGATACATTTCCTGGAAGACCAGGGGATTGAAGTATCTGAGGCCCGGAAAGTCCGCCGGTCCTTAGAGGATATTTTCGTGCAGATAACCAGCATAGAGATAGACTCCATGCGCAAAGAAAAAGAAAAAAAGGGGGGCGGTGTATGAAATGGTGGATCGCTTTCTGGAATATTCTCATCAAGGACATGAGGGCCTATTACCTCAAACCGCCCAATATCAGTTGGGGTTTGATCTTCCCTCTTGCCTGGACAGGGATGTTCTTCATCAAGTCCGGCGGTGGCCCGGAAGACGTCCTGTCTCTACTCCCGGGTATGGTGACCGTTTCCATCCTCTTCGGGACCACTTCCATGCTGGCGGTCACAGTCACCTTCGAGAAAAAAGGTCGGTCCTTTGACCGACTGCTGCTGGCTCCGATACCCCTGGAACTCCTGATGTCAGCCAAGACCTCGGGGGCAATCCTTTTCGGAGTGGTCAACGCCTTCGTCCCCATCATCCTCGGGGCCTTTCTGGCCGACCTTTCTCAAACCGTCTGGAGCGCCGCTATTCCTGCCATTGTTCTCATCGCAGCAACCTCCACCTTCCTGGGGCTGTTCATAGCTGTCTCCGTCAGTGAAGTTTTCGAGGCCCAGACCTTTTCCAACTTTTTCCGCTTCCCGATGATTTTTCTGTGCGGGCTATTCTTCCCGATTGAAAGTTTGCCTGTTTTTCTTCGACCTTTTTCTTATGTGCTTCCACTGACTTATGGTGCCGACATTCTCCATGGTGCCTTCAGGGTTGGAAACACGATGCCCATACTGACCGATTTCGGACTGCTGATTATTTTCTGCACAGTACTCTTCCTCATCAGTTTACGAAATATTAAGAGGAGGTGGATCACGTGAAATAAAAACAAACAGGTGGTGATATTTCCATGACATATATCTCCTTATTGTGGTGCTAACAGGAATGCCACAACATAATGTGTTTCATACTGTTTTTATTTTCTTAAGTTTCATTCCAACATCCATGAAAATAAGAAGGGCACGATAAACATTCCTGGAATTGAGATTTTTTTATTGCAGCCGGAACCAATTGTTCATATTATATTCAATAATATGAACAGACTCGAAAAAAGCCAAAAGCCCTCCAAAAGGCACCAAAAAATGGGTGACTTGCTCGTAGAGGCAGGTCTCATAGACAAAAAAACTCTGATCAAGGCCCTGGATCTTCAGAAAGCCCAGAAGAAGAAAATAGGCCAGATACTCATTGATATGGGTATTGCGGATGATGAAGAGATAGCCAAGGCCCTGTCTAAGCAACTCGAAATCCCCTTCATCCGACTTGATAAAGAAAAGATCCCAAAAGAAACTATCTCGTTAGTCCCATCTGAGCTGGCTGAGCGCCATCTGCTGATTCCAATAAAGAAAACAGAAAAAGGGCTTCTTATTGCCATGGCAAACCCACTGGACCTTTATGCTGTAGATGATTTACGTTTTGTTACACATATGCCCATAAAAGTTACGGTATCCCCTCAAAGAGATATCCTGGAGGCAATAGAAAAGAACTATCCAAAGCAATACCTCGAAAAAGATTTAAATTCAGCACCGGGAATTGATGAAAGCATTGAAATTCTCCAGCAGGTTGATGCAGATAATACGGAAGCAAAGGAACTTCTGGAGCTTACGGATCGTCCCCCGATTGTGCGATTAACAAATGCAATACTTGCTGACGCCATAAAACTCAACGCCAGTGATGTACACATAGAACCACAAAAAGATTCGGTCATAGTTCGCTATCGGGTGGACGGTATCATGAGGGAAATAATGAGGATGGATAAACACCTGCAGGCATCTGTCATCTCCAGGATTAAAGTCATATCCAATTTGGATATTTCCTTGAGAAGAAAGCCTCAGGACGGGAAGGCTCAAATAAAATACGGGGGGAGGACTTATGACTTAAGGGTCTCTACATTACCCACCTCATATGGTGAGACAGTGACTATGCGTATCCTGAATCCGGCTGCAGCGCAATTGACCCCCGAAAACCTGGGCTTTTCCGAAAAAAACCTCAAAGATGTTAACAATATCATTAGCATGCCCGAGGGGATCATCCTTGTCACCGGACCTACTGGAAGCGGCAAAACCTCAACTCTCTATACCTGCCTCAATAGGCTCAACTCCCCGACTGTCAACATCATAACCGTGGAAGACCCGGTTGAGTTTGACATCAAGGGAATCAATCAGGTGCCGATAAACCCCAAGGCGGGAATCACTTTTGCAGAAGGACTCAGGTCTATCCTAAGGCAAGACCCGGACATTGTCATGGTTGGGGAAATACGGGACAACGAGACCGCTTCCATCGCCTTTAGGGCTGCACAGACCGGGCATCTCGTGTTCTCTACCCTGCACACAAATAACGCCCCATCGGCTGTGACAAGACTTTTGGACCTGGGAATAAAGGATTTTCTTATTTCCTCTTCTCTTATTGCAGTCATAGGACAAAGGCTTGTAAGAAGAGTATGTAAAAAGTGTAAAATCCCTGATTCCCTGAATCCCCAGCTCTTAAAACAAATTATTCCATTTATCGGGAAAGACAGCAGACCTGCTTTCTGGAAAGGAGCTGGTTGCGAGGCCTGCAGTTACACGGGATATTCAGGACGTTTGGGTCTATTCGAGATTCTATTGCTTACTTCTTCCTTAAAGGAAGTCATAGCCCCGGGAGTTTCGGCCTTCACCATAAAACAGGCAGCTCAAAAAGAAGGTTTTCAATCCCTAAGCACAGATGGAATACAGAAGGCATCTCAGGGTCTGACTACTATTGAGGAGGTCTTCCGTGTGGCTCCTCCTGAGGCTGATGATACATCCCAAATGCCGTTTGTGGACGCTCCCTTCCCGGATAAATTTACAGCGGAAGAACCTGTACTCAAAGGACTGCCGGCCCTGGTCAGCAGCCCAAGCCCTAAGAAAATTCTCGTGGCTGACGATAACGAAGTGATTCTCAGAGTTCTCCGGCATTTGTTTGAATCTGAAAACTACCTTGTAATTACCGCTGAGAGTGGCCTGGAAGCCCTTAAGCTAAGCTTGCAAGAAAAACCGGATCTTATAATCACCGACTATCTAATGCCTGAAATGGACGGCTTGACTTTAATTAAAAAGCTTAAGTCCCAGTTAACCAGCCGCTATATTCCCATAATAATGCTTACTGTAAAAGACAATATTGACCTTGAAGTTAAGGGAATTGATGCAGGAGCTGATGATTATATCACAAAACCCTTTAACCCAAAAAGGCTCCTGATCAGAGTTCAAAGGCTCATCAACAGGCCGCTTACCAGAGAGATGTAAATGATTTACTTATATATTCAACGGCATTCCTGAAAATAGTAACACCATTTCCCTCCTCTGATGTAATCGTCTTGCCCTGACGTATGAGGTCTTCTTTTTTTCGGGTCCAGTCCGGATGGTTCGTGAAATGATTGAATGCCTCAGGATGAGGCATCAGGCCAAAAATTCGACCGCTGAAATCACATATACCTGCAATATCTCTGAGAGACCCGTTAGGATTAAAGGGCAACTGACCACGGGCCTCTTCACCATTTTCATCGGCATATTGTAATACGACCTGGTTATTTTTAAAGAGACGGTCTATATCCTCAGCCTCCGCATAAAATTTCCCCTCCCCATGTCTGACAGGGAGTTCCAGGCTGGTAAGTCCTTTTATCAAAACACATGGAGATTCATGATTCACCTTAAGGTTCACCCAGGCATCCATGAAATTCCCGGAATCGTTATATGTTAGAGCGACACGCCTCTCCCTGTATGTATCCTCATAACATGGAAGGAGACCGAGGTTTACAAGGGCCTGAAAGCCATTGCATATCCCTATGACCAGCTTGCCGTCTTCGATAAAATGCTCAATTTTTTCGCCCAAATGATGTTTAAGCTTTGAGGCTATGAGAACTCCGGCCCCATGATCATCTGCCCAGCTGAATCCTCCACCTAATACGAGGATATGATAGTCCTCTAAATCCGGTTTTACGCCGGCATTACCAGTCCCTATCAATTCATTGATATGGACTCTGTGGGATTCCGCACCAGCCAGTTTCAGACAAAAATCGGTCTCATAATCACAGTTTAGCCCGTATCCGGTAAGAACCAGTGCCCTCACTTTATTCATATCAATTCCCCGAACCTCTTTTTCCAGGAGTCCTTGAGGGTAAAAACATCTTCTTTAATTATTGACTCGCCTCCGGCGTCTCTGATGTAAAAGCTGCTTGATTCTGTAACAAAACCGACTTGTTTTATTTTCATGCCGGAGAAAATGATCTCGAACTCTTCTCTTTTTTCAGGCGCCACAGTAATAACAAATCGGCCGCATGACTCAGAATAGAGGAGCTGACTCACGGTAAGCCCGGATACAGCCGGTATCACGGCTGACTGAATCTCCATACCAAGCTCACCTGCCATAGCCACCATAGCGAGATGGACTGCCAGCCCACCCCTTGATACGGCATGGCATGAGGATACCAAACCCCCGGAAATGGCCCCATGAAGTGCGGTGTATTGGGGCCAAAGATCTTCTGCGTTAACTTTTGGGACATTGAGTCCAACAAAGCCCATCATTTCGTAATATTCACCGGCACCGAGTTCATTTTTCGTCTCTCCCAGGACATAAACAAGATCACCTGCAAATTTGGCATCCATAGTTATGCACTTTGAAACGTCTTCTATTACACTGCATACCGTAAACAGAAGAGTCGGCAGACCGGATATCTTGTGCCTTTCACCATGGAGATCTTCCAAATTTCCGTCAATATACATGCTGTCTTTTCCGGACAGAAGCGGTATCCCGAAGCTTAAGCAATAGTCTCTCAACGCCCAGTTAGCCCTAACGAGTTGTGCAGCCTTGTACTTTCCATCTGGATTATTTACCGGGTGATATTCAATAGTCGGCCAACAGAAATTGTCTACTCCACCGAGATGATTTGGATCTCCACCCACAGACAAGACCTTTCTGACTGTCTCATCAATAGCAGCTGCTGTCATATGGTAAGTGTCGATCTTGGAGTAAAAAGGATTTAGTGTCTGGGAAACAGCTATGCCTTTGTTTGAATCAAGGATTGGCCTCACAACAGCGGCATCACCCGGTATGTCCCGGGCTTTTCCTGTCAGGGATTTGATTACACTCCCACCCTGGACTTCATGATCATATTGTCTTTGAATCCAGTTACGTGCACAAATATTTGGACGAGAAAGGATATCCGCAAGGAGACCGCCATGGTTCTCAGGCTCATCTATCTCGGGTTCTGCTAAGCCTCTCATATCAGGAGGGATCCACTCTGCATCAAATTCCCATTGGGGAAAATCAGATTCCAAAAGATCCATCCTGATATAGGCACAGGGTTTTCTGTTATAATTCAACTGGAGATAACCGGAATCATTATATTCACCAATAACCGTACTTTCCACCGCATGCTTTTCTGATAACTCCATGAAACGATCCAGGTGTTCAGGCTTTACAGCTATGGTCATCCTTTCCTGAGATTCAGAGACCCATATCTCCCACTGATCCAACCCCTCATATTTCAGGGGGACTTTGTCTAATTCCACTACACAGCCATTGCTGAAACGGGCTGACTCTCCAATCGATGAAGACAGGCCTCCTCCTCCATTATCAGTAATAAATGATATCAGGTCTTCATCTCTCACTTCGATCAGAAAATCATGCATCTTTTTCTGGGTGTACGGATCACCGATTTGGACATGACCTGCCGGAGTATGCTCGCCATAGGTTTCAGAGGCGGCTGTTACCCCATGGATCCCGTCTTTCCCCACCCTGCCACCTGACATAATAATGAGATCTCCAGGCACAGTAATTTTTTTATGAGATGACTCCTGACCAACCAGGGCCGGCATTATTCCCATTGCAGTCACAAAGACGAGACATTTCCCCAAATAACTGTCATCAAAAAGGAGCAGTCCAAAAGGGGTCGGGATACCGCTTTTGTTTCCACCATCTCTCACCCCTTCTATAATCCCGTCAAGCAGGCGACGAGGGTGAAGATGGGGAGCCGGTTCTCCGTTGTATTCACGATTACCCACACAATAACCATACATTCCAAGAATCAGTTTTGAACCCTTCCCCGTTCCCATAGGATCCCGATAAATACCGACAATCCCGGTGATAGCACCTCCATAGGCCTCTATATTGGATGGGCTGTTGTGGGTCTCACCGGTAATCACATAGTAATGATGATCATCAAAACATCCCACCCCTGCATTATCCCACAAAACTGATATGACCCAGTTTTTTTCTTCCTTAATCTTCAGGGTTGGGGCCTCAATACAGGATTTAAACAGGTTATTCACCGTTTCCTTATGTCCTGCAGCCAGGTCATGATATCTGAAAAGCCCTCTAAATGTATTATGGTTACAGTGGTCGCTGCGGGCCTGGGAGATATATTCCAGTTCCACATCTGTTGGTAAATCCAGGCCGATTTTTTTTCTTTCCTTTAAGACATCTGTCCTTAAAAAATACTGTCGTATAACAGGAATATCCCTTTCTTGAAGCGCAAGATTGCGGTCAAGGGATATTCTCTTTAATTCCTCGTCATTTTGGATGGAAACAGTCCTTGCCCTGGGTTCATGATCAAGGATGACCTTTGGTACAAAAAACCGGTTATCTTCATCAGCACGCCAATCATCTTTTGAATATATTTTCCATTGTTGAATAACATCATTGGCCAGCAGGTCTTTGGCAATCCTTCGGACCTGTTCTTTTTTAAGATTCCCTATAATCTCGTAAAGCTTTGATGTATAAACAGCACGCTCAGGCCCGAACTTGATTCCCAAAAGATCCTCAATAGCCTCTGAGGCTGTACTTCCGGCTGTATCCCTGACCCCGGGGCGAAATCCGACCCATATAAGCCATTCAAAATTAAAGGCAATTGTAGAATATGATGATTCTTCTATGACAGGATTGGTGAATATCTCTGTTCTAATCCGCTCTAATTGATCCGGGCTTAAATCTGCGTCAATGGTCATCATTCTAATTACCCGTATATCTTCAACCTCAAACCCGAAATATTCTCTTGATTTTCGCCGGATGCTTACACCTTCAGCGTCCATCAATTCTCTCTTTAGTTTGATTTCAAGTCTTGAGACCATTTGTTATTACCTGTTTTGAGACCCTTGTAAAACGCCCCCTTTTGGCCAATCTCGGCGTCAGACTCAAATTTCAATCCTCGAAATATTCAGTATATTCCTGTGGTTGAAATTTTCGCCTTCCTTGACTTTGACCAAAATCGAACATTTTTCAAAGGTCTCGTTTTATAGAAATTAATCAGAAGTGTTTTGGACAGGATAACAGGGTTGATATTAACCTGGCAACTAAATAGTCTAACTCCGTCATGCCGGACTTGATCCGGCATCCAGTACCCTCCTGGATTCCGGCTTTCGCCGTAATGACAATATTGAGGTATTTAATTGTCGGAGTAATATATTCGTTGAAAAACTAAAATATTACCAATATTTTCAATTTAAATTGATTTCTATCTATCCGGGTTTCCTATCTAAAAAAGACGGCTAAGCAGCTACAGTCTCTACAGTTACATTGAGAGATGCCGTGACATTAATTTAATTGGGCGAATGAGTCAATACTCTAACAAAAATATTATGGTTGCAATCCCAAAAATGAGTGCCTATATTGAAACTGAAGCTAAAACAGGATAATCAAGGGAGTTGCAAAAATGGACGACAAAATCATCAACACAGATGATAAAAATGATTCCGCAAAGATTCCGAATCAAGAAGACCTTGAAAAAGAGTTAACCGATTATCTATCAAAAAAATATGGTGGCCGTGTAAAAATTATATCTCCGTTTGTTTTTCCAAAGAAGGATATAGTTACCACTAATGATACAGGGAAAGGCAAGAGATCTGATTCTCAACTTGCATTTAATTTGCTGCCCGAGGAACTGGAATCTTTTCTGGAGAGTTTTGTCATAAAGCAGGAAAGACCCAAGACTGTTTTATCTACAAAGGTCTGTACCCACTTCAACAGAATTGAACATTTTCAAAATACTAAGGAGAGGAAAAAATCTGCCGGAGTCGGCATGATCAAGAACAATATCTTGATGATTGGTCCTACCGGAGTTGGCAAGACGTATATGATTAAGCTCATCGCTCAGAAGTTGGGGGTCCCATTTGTAAAGGGTGATGCTACTAAATTTAGTGAGACGGGTTATGTCGGCGGGGATGTAGAAGATTTACTCCGCGACTTGGTTTATGAAGCAAATGAAGATATTGAACTGGCTGAGAACGGGATCATTTACATAGATGAAATTGACAAGATTGCCTCATCTCAAAGTATTATCGGTCACGATGTTTCAAGGACCGGTGTCCAGAGAGCGCTCTTAAAACCCATGGAAGAAACTGATGTTGATTTGAAGGTCCCCCACGATCCCATATCCCAGATACAGGCCATTGAGCATTACAGAAGAACAGGAAAAAGAGAAAAGAAGGTACTCAACACAAAAAACATTCTGTTTATCATGAGCGGTGCCTTTGGTGAACTGACTCAAATTGTCAAGAAAAGACTTCAGAAGCAGGGAATAGGTTTTGAGGCAGATGTCAGACCTACGGAGATTCCCTGGGAAATTCTTAAACAGGTAACGGCACAGGATCTGATAGAGTTTGGTTTTGAGTCAGAGTTCGTGGGTCGCCTCCCTATCGTTGTGGTATTTGATGAACTCACAAAAAGCGATCTCGTTGAAATTTTAAAGAACCCCAACAACCCTGTCCTTATCAGTAAACGACTCGATTTCAGGGCATATGATATAGAGATTAAGTTTGAAGATGAAGCCCTGATAAAAATTGCTGAATTGGCGGCTTTAGAAAAAACCGGTGCCAGAGGGCTCGTGAGTGCCATTGAGAATGTCCTGATCCCGTTTGAAAAGAAGCTTCCTTCCACAATGATTAAAAAAATCCTGGTAACTCCGGAATTAGTTGAAAACCCCAAAACCCAACTTGAGTTTCTACTTGAAAACCCGGATAATCCAAAGACATCAAAAAGATTTGAAAAGGCGGCAAAAAAGGAATTTGATAATATTAAAAAATACATCTTAAAAAGGGCCGATGATTTCCAGAAAAAATCAGGTCTTGAGATCTATGAAAAGAGGATGGAACTCATTGCCGGATTATACTTGAAAACCACCTCAAATATCAATACGGCCTTTGATGACTTTATTGAAATGTACAGTGAGGTAAAACTTGAAGAGGCCTCATTGCTGGAAAAGCTGGATGTGAATATCTCATTTGACGAGAGTGCCGTAGATGAAATCATAGATCAGGCGATCAAGACCGGTCAGGAAGCAGGTGCTTTAGCCCTTCAATTGGGAAAAAAACTTGAATATGGTCTTAACCTGGTAAGAGATCGATCAGGCATTGAAAACTTTACGATTAATGATAAAGCCGTTACAGATATGGAGAATTTTGTAAATAGTCTCATAAAAAAGTTTTATCATCAGGAACAAGTCAAAAAAGAGGATTAATATCCTTCGATTATTTCCCCTTTTTTCACAAAAGTCTCAATACTGCTGTATGCATTGCGGCAAAACGTCAATGCAGTTTCAAATTTGTCATAAACCGGATCATCTTCACCTAATAGTTTTTTTGATTTTTTTAATATTTTCTCACCCATCCTAAGAAATTCGGTCATTTCACCTGTAATTTCCTTACGTTTTTGATGTCTTTCCCGTTCCTCAGCAATAATCGGCAGAAGACGTCGGATAGATAATTCGACCAGGGCATCCCTTGGAGTATCAAAATTTTTCGAGGCAGCATCAAGGCAGCACAGGGTTTTCCGACTAAGAACATACGTTTTCTGAATGCGTTTTATCTTATAAAATCGATCTGATTGAATCTCCCGGGCAATCAGGTTTAAAGAATGGGCATCATCGATCAATTGATCAAAAAGAGATTTTTGTTTTATCCCAAGATGTGTTGCGACGATGCTAAGAACAGCTATGGCATTTTCCGATAACTTAAATGTTGCCCTCACTGATTGCCTCCCTCTTAGATCCGAGCCCAATATTTTTTTATCGTTTTCATCCATTTCACACTCCTTAATTTACAGAATACAGGATATTTACCATTACTATATATTAGAAAAGAGTTAAAGTAATATCAAAAATAATAATATTATCTTCTTGACATAACCAATATGGTGTTTAACATATTTAGTAAATAAAGGAAAGGATAAAATTCAAAAAACAAGATTGAAAAGGAGGCATTAGCAATGAACATAGTAAAATGGAATTCCTGGGGAGACACAGATACTTTTCCGGGTAGTGCTAACCGGCTTTTTGGCGGATCTTTTTTACCAACATCAAGATTTAATGAAGAGTCAGCGTTTCGTAACTGGAGGCCGGTTGTTGACATCTATGATAATGAAAAAAACATTGTTATAAAGGCAGAACTTCCTGGTATGGATAAAAAGGATATTCATGTTGACTTAAAAGACGGCATTCTGACCCTCAAAGGGGAACGTTCCCATGAGAACGAAGTGAAAGAGGATAATTACCATCGCAAAGAAAGGGTTTTTGGGAACTTCCAGCGGTCTTTTAAACTGCCGGAAGGCTTAGTCTCTGATAAGATTGACGCTGATTACAAAGATGGTGTCCTGAAGATAGAGATCCCGAAGCCTGAGGAAAAGAAGCCCAAAAAGATCACGGTTCACTAAACAGCATTAGTAAGAATAAGGGGGACATCTATCAATGTCCCCCTTATTTTATTATTAACCTGGCAACTAAATAGTCTAACTCCGTCATGCCGGACTTGATCCGGCATCCAGTACCCTCCTGGATTCCGGCTTTCGCCGGAATGACAATATTGAGGTATTTAATTGCCGGAGTAATATCTATTGGAAATGAATACTTTTATAATATCATTTAATATAAGCTCTATGATCAAAAACCTGATGGCGCCTTCATCTCCATGCAACTGAACTTTCCGAGCGACTTTTTTGATCCCGGAAACAGCTTCTTTGATCCGCTACATACCAGTTTAGACTCTTTCCATCCGAAGGCATTTATGCGTAATTTGGCCGCGAAGGTCCATTTGTTGGTTTTACCATTACGCTTTCATTTTATATAATTTAATCCTTCAGAGCACGTCCTGGCAGATTTTGGTGAAAACATTTAGCCGTTGCTTTTGATCCTGTTTATGAAGGATACTTCAACATCACCAAATCGTCATCCAGGCCATGGCGCAACAGGTCCAGGCGCGGTGACATCGAGACCAGGTGTTCTGCTGGCACATGCATGAGTCGAAAGGGGAAAAGACTTGTGCTGTCAAGAAGGTCCTTTATCGCGGCAGAACCGTTGGAGCGCGCGTACAGGGAAGCCTCGATAAGCCAGGAGATAAGTATAGGGTCGTCTATGGAGTATGTGCGCCCCTGACTGTAGATGCCTTTCTTTTTGGTCTCGTTTAAAACGCTCCAATCGACGAAAGACCGGATAACGCGCCGCGCCGCTCTTGAAACAGTTTCTCGTTCTCCATATTGCTCGCGGACCCGCCGCTGTATCTGGCTTGCAGCTACACTCTCTTGAAGCCGAAGCAGACGCCCGGTTTGTCCGGCAACAGCCCCCCAAAAAGAGTAGGCAGCCATAGCCATTCCCCAATGTACGGCAATCTGATCTTTGCGGGGGAGAGCTTTTAACAGCTTGAGCCCGTCGTCGCGAACGGCTTCAAGTTCGCCCGGCACATTGAGCCAAATCTTCAGCAAAATAGTGATGGCCTTCTCTTTGTTGCCACGTACAGCCCTTCCGCCAACGGAGACCTTGTCTTTCAATAGTTCCTGTAGCGAACTGTTGACCGCACCTTTGTCATTTCCGGCCAGAACCAGATTGGCAGTGTATTGGAGCCACTCGAGACGAATGCGCTGGCTAAAACCAATCTGTTTCTGACGGTTATTCATATCTCCCTCCGTTCAATCTGAATCAGAGGGACAATCAGCTCTTCGATAGAAATTCCGCCGTGGCCTACAATGGTTTCGCCGTCGCGAATGAATGCCTTTCGATGTGGAGCCAGTAAAGCGCGGTAATCATCCGGCAGGCCAAGCGACGGCCATTCTATAGCATCAGGAAAGCGTTCCTTGACCGCTGCCCGCAATAGGTCATCCGGATACACGCGAACGCGTTCGCCCCGTACATCCGCGACCGCACCTTCAGCCGGTCGCCCACAACCTTTTGCCTCTATGTTGCCATGGTCGGAGCTCAAGAAAATCTGAAAGCCTTGGTCGAGAAGAGTGTCAATAAGTTCGGACATAAAGCCCTGCATAGCCCATTGGCGCACCTGGTTGAGCATACCGATGGCACCCAGCTCCATGCCGTGCATAATCTTGTCAACCTTGTCGAGAACAAGCCCGGCAACACGAATCTTAGGGTGTGATAAAATCTCGCGAACCTTGTCGATATCACCGTCTCCAAGGCCCCTGGCGTAGGCTGCAGCAGGCCCTGTCAGTCCCTGATCCGCCCAGAACTGTGTCCACAGAGATTGTTCCTTGTTCGTGGTGTGGATGCTCGCAGGGAAGTAAATCGGCGGCTTGCCGGCAAAGGCTGCCTGCCGGGACACTGACGTGACGGTGGGTATCCATGCAAACACGGCGCTTTCGCGGAATGTCAAATCTTGCCTTTGAGATTGCAGCACGTCACGTAAGACGATCCATTGATCCAGGGCCAAACCATCCACCAGGAGAAACGCGGCTTTGCTTTCGCGTGAGTCGCAGACTTTCCTGGCTAACACCTTCGGGATGTGATGAAGCATTGCCGGCGGTACGGGAGGCTGGTTATGCAGACCTGCAAACCGGTCCTGAACCCACGTGAGGAATGCCGGATCAACAGATAAGCGGAGTGATGCGATATGCTTCTTGGCATCACTTGACAATCCACTGCCCAACTCGTGTTCGAGTACGCTGATTTCGGCATAGGCGTACCCAAAGCGAAACCAGTCTGCATGTCTGGCATCCTCTGTGGGAATGGTGTCTCGGATCGTCTTGATCAACCGGTCCAGTCTGTGCTGGTGATCTTTTGCCGGATCGGTCTGGATGCCAATTTCAACCCAGGTTGACCTCAAATCACCGACGTTATCGTGAGACACTGAATGGAGCAGTCCCTCGATGAACAGGTTGTCGATATAAACGCGAACATCGTCGTGAGCGAAGGGAAGGTCCAATGGGCCGGAATATTGGAGTCCATAAGCCGCTTTGTCTTCGCTCACTTTCTTTGGTTGTCCCTGGGCGGCCATACGATCCAGGAAGGCCGGCCAACGTTCTTGCAGGAAGCCAAAAAATGCCTCGCGGTCGGAAGTGATTTTGTCGAGCGGCCACTTTTCGAACAGCCCATTCTGCATTAGTACCTGGATAAATCGTTGGTTGAGGATGGCAGGTATCCGCTGGCCCCGGTAGTGACGGCGCAGCAAGACACGTAGAAGGTCGGACGGCTGCTTTATAAGCTCAGGTGCAATCTCGAATACGTGGCGCAGCGCAAATTCCTTCGTCGCGTTATCACCCATGTTACCGGGTGTGTGCTGGATCTGAGCCCGAAAAAGTGCATCAAGGTCCTGCGTGTCCAACGCAGCAACCACTGGGTAACTCAGATTGGGGAACAGATCTCCGAGATTGAAAGACAGTTTTCGACCTGCCTGCAAGAGATCGTATGGAAGAGAGTCCAGGTCGCTTGACGGAGACCTCAATACGACCACCAGATCAGTATGTTCACCTCGATCCCATCGAGAGCGGAATTTAGATTCGTAGGCGTAGCGGAATGCGACGTGATCCTCAAAGGGGATCAGCTCAAAACCCCGCTCGCGAATTCCGTGCAGAATACCTTCTTCCAAGAGAAGGCCATCCGGGTCGGCCACCAGCGTCAGGCGGGCAACCTGGGGAGTGAACTCCTTCAGTACCTGGTCGCGCCAACTATTCATTGGCACCTCCTCCATCCAAACGGATCAGAAGAAGAGGCACCATTTCCGGGATAATTTGAGATCTACGTTCCAGTTGCGCAAACCATTCGCGCTCCTCCCGATCCAGAATGGCCAGTCGGTGATCCCGAACTTGTGGGAGCCCGATACGTTCCACAGCTCTACGCCGTGCGGCAAAGGCATACGCTCCCTTGTCACGTTCACGGGTCAGACGTTCCCTGTGTGTCTGGGCAAGCTCGTCATAGATTGTCTTTCCTTGTCTTTCCGCAACTTCCTTGACCCGATCAAATACGTCATACGCAGGATTGCCCACGAGATGCCCTTGAATCTTTGGAGAAACCGTCAGCAATTGATTCCAGATATGGCGTGCTGTAGGCATAAGCACCCGGTCATCATCGTGCAGGAAAACAGCTAAAATCCGCCGTTGATTCCAATCATCCGTGTGGATAGTGATCCCCCAGAGCGACCAAAAACCAGTGACTTCATCTGCTACCCCCGGAATAACGATAGAGGGTATCGGCTGTCCCTTTGCCACCCGAGGCAAACGCATTGCCAGGCCGCGAACCCTGCTGTTCTCCAATGTCAGATGGCGAGCGGTTGGAATATCGTTAGCATCTTTTCCTGTGAAAACAATGTTCGAAAACACCTCGCCATCCGGCCACTCAAGGTCCCATGTGTGTCGCTTCTTTTCTGCCCGGCCACTGTTTGCCTGCAGGTAACTCACGGTCATGCTTTCCACCCAATGAGGCAGAGGGTGGGCCATCAGGCGTTGTGCTTCGCCGGGTTCCAGTTCCTCGACTGTTCCGAGTACCGAAGAGCTTTTCTGAGATTCCTTTGCCTGGTCGTGGATCTGGGTAACAACCGTATCGACAGACGACTCCACGGCTTCAGGATGAAGGATGGCTTCTACATAGAGATTATCGAATATTTGTCCAGCCTGTGCCGAATCGAGTACATCACCTGTCTTGTCAATGCCGAACTCGTCGAGAATGACAGCCAGTTTCTCTTCCAATACCTCGCGCACACGGTGCTCCACGGAGCTGTCAAAGACGAAGTTGACAGCGCGTACAACGTGGCCCTGACCGATGCGATCCACGCGTCCGATGCGTTGTTCAAGCCGCATCGGGTTCCAGGGGATGTCGTAGTTGATCACGACGTGGCAGAATTGAAGGTTCAAGCCTTCTCCGCCTGCATCTGTAGAAATCAAAACGCGCGCGTCCTCTGCGAACGATTCCTGGACACGTTTACGTTCATCCATGTTCATGGAGCCGTTTAGGCAGACCACGGAGAAGCCGCGATCACTCAGGAATTGTTTGAGCATCCCCTGGGTCGGC
>Ga0233411_10000058_pt1 | contig 37959 bp, 47 predicted proteins | sample Na_anoxic_2_MG_FD_179799 | JGI IMG/M metagenome (GOLD analysis project Ga0233411, IMG submission 179799) | Seawater microbial communities from Saanich Inlet, British Columbia, Canada - Na_anoxic_2_MG | ecosystem: Environmental > Aquatic > Marine > Inlet | place: Canada: British Columbia...
TCCCATGTGTAGTCCTCGAATTGAGCGTGGACGATTGCCCCGATTCGGTAGGTCGCCAGTGCCCCCGTGTCGAATGCTCCGGTCTGTAGTTTCGCCTGTGTCCCCGGCGTGGTTATCTCGTATGTCCGAACTGCTGTCAGTGTCATGTTGCTCGGTGTGGAGCCGCTCCAGTTGCTGGCGCTGAAGTTTTTTATCTGAGTAGTGCCACCAGTCCAGGCCGCCAGCGAGTTCGCCTCAGTGGCGATGGCTACGCTTCCGAAATTCCCCGCACTCGTAACCCCTCGCACCATGTACTTCTCGGTCAGCCCGCTCGAGAGTGTCGGACACCATTCCCCGGTTACCAGTTTCCGATCATTGGTGGTTCCCACTGCCTGGCTCCCCACCCAATCGAGACCACGCCGCACCTCGAACCTGTCCACGGTCTGGCTCGGCGAGTCCCATGAGATCTCGAGCAGGTCATCGTCCTGTGTGAGCGTCACGCCTGTAGGCGCATCTGGGATTGTTCGCATCCCTGAAGCCACGAAGGTGATCGGCGTGGTCGCTGTCGGCTGGAGTTGTGCGCCAGTTGGCGACACCGCTGTAACTGCGATCTGCTGCGAGACTCCAGCGGCGAATGGCAATGTCACCTGGCTGGCGGGCCAGGCCACCGTCATCTGCAATGAATACCTCGCCGCAGAGTTCGCTCGAGTCCAGACCAGGGCACTGCCGATCGCCGTGTCATCGGGATACTGCCAGGAGATGGCCGCCTGGATCTCCTCGGTGCGTAACTCCACGGCGGTCAGGTACAGGACTTCCCCCGGAGTGCTGTCAGGGTCGAGGATGTCCACGAAGGTCGAGGCCGCCGCCACGATGCCATCATCGTGAATGTCGGGCGAGTAAACCATCCCCTCGATCTTCCGGCTGAGATCCCCGGTCGTGGTGATGGTCGAGATCACGATCTCCTTGCTGTGCGTTTCGTATGGCCCGAGCGTGTACAGATCTCCGGCTGCGGGCTGCACGGTCCAGGGCGCACTCACGGACAGCGATGCCCCGGCTGCATACGCCCCTGCGGCGCTTGAGACCGTCCTGGTCTCCCTCGAATCATCCCCACCACTGCGAATCAGGATGGTGTAGTCCGTGCCCGCCTCGAGGACCACAGCCCTGTCCAGGGTGATGGATGAAGAACCGCCGCCAGTGGCCCGGCCACCTTCTCCCCACCTCGGGATGTCGTGCTGGATTTGCACGAGGTCGCCAGGCTCGCAAGCCACCGCATCGATGTCTGCATCGAAGGTCACCACCTCGCCGAGTTTCTCGATGTTCATTCTGAATCTCGCCTCCCTGAGGGCTTGCGATTCCCTGGTCACCCCTGGTAGCTCGAGCCGAATGACTCGCTGCGGGAGGAGCGCCGCCACCGCATCCGGGTCATCGATCCCGACCACATCGACCTGATAATTGTTCGAGGCGTTCAGGAACTGCACATCGACTCGGGTGGGCCGCTCGAGGCGGCTCGTATATGACTGGCTCCAGGATCCGCTGATGATGTTTCCCATGTTGAACATCTGCGAGGGTGTCCGGCTCCGCTCGAATTTCACCTTGATCAACTCGCCGACAGTGAAGAGCGTGGCCCGAGCAGTGGCGCACACGGTCAGGGCGGCTTCCCAGGCCGACACGCTGCCGTCGAATACGCCATCCCAGATCGCTCGCTTCTCGCTTCCACCTTGCCCATCGTCCACCAGTTCATCGCACCAATCGGCCCAGTCCTTGAATGACTGTAGATCGATGTTCGTGGAGTCCACCCAGTTCCCGATGCCGTATCGATTGTTCGTCAGTAGGTCGTACACGATCCAGGCCGGATTGTCGTAGGGTGACGCATCGATGAAGAATGGAGTGGTCAGGCTTATCCCATCCCACTTGGTGAATTTGCGCCCTGTCACCTTCGTGATGACATTTGGAACTGCCGAGCCGTTGATGCTGCTGTCGCTGTCGATCTGCAATCGCACGATTGCCATGTTCGGGTAGGTGTAGACCTGATTCTGGATCTCCACCACGCTGTCCAGGCGTGTCCGGTATCCGTCGATGTCCTCGTCCACGCTTTCATGGTTCAACTCGAAGAGGTAGGTGCCCCTGTCGGCGAGTAATCCCGGAGCAGTCATGGCGACATCGATGCTGTAAAGGAATGGCCCCACCTGCTCGGCGGTGATGACCACTGGAGTCGTCACGCTCCACACGATGATCGGGTTCTCGTCGATGTCCACCTCGCTGGTGTTTCTGTATCTGTACCCGAGCGTCACGGTGCGAGCGACCACGCCGCTGGTGCCTGAGGTGTACAGCCCTTCAGGGAATAGAACATTGATCCGCACCTTGTCCACATCCGTGGTGGTCGTGTACGAAATCGGAGCGCCAGGTGATTCCCCACCGTCAACATCTCCGCCGCTTACCCCGGACGATGTGCAATTCGTCATCGTCAGTACAGCCGTCCCTGTTCCCCATCTGGTGGTGATGGTTCCACTCGTCAGAACCTCATCCAGATTTGAATCCGCTGATACCGAGTGAACACGAATCCACGGGGGTGACCAACTCCCCTGGAGGACCACCGCTGTGCCTGTGATGCCATTCGATCCCGTGACCAATGCGCCGACTTGTGCATTTGATTGTGGCGACAATGTGCCAGAGATCTCGTACCAGGGCGATGTGATGAACCCCCCAGGCGGCAGGTCAATGCCCACCGTCTGCGTGGTGCGTGTGCCGTCACTCGCCAGGGCTGTCTGCGTGTTTGTTCCCAGGTTGCTGGTAACAGTGGCGAGACCAGCCGCATCATTCCCATTGATCGTGATGCTGTTGATCGCTGAGATCTCGCCCTCGCAAAGTCCGATGGTCAGGTCGAGCGATGACCCGTATGGATTCCCTGACGATGCCGGGTTGTTCCCGATCAGGTCCATCTCCAGAACATTCCCAGCGATCGGATGCGTGCCGTATGCGATCTTGATTGGTAGTCCGGCGGCGGCTGTCTGCTGTAGATTCTGGAATGTATAAGTGCTTGATGATGGACTATCGAATCCCTGGACCTCGGGCACGCCGAGGATCTTGCTGGCGACATAGTTAGTGCCCAACGAGATGGCGATCCACTTGAGGGCTTTCAGGAACCATGTCCCGATCGTGGCCCAGTCCGCAGGTAGCGGAGTGAAGATCGCCTGACTGCCATCTTTAACTTCATGGGCTGACCAGTCCGCCGGGCGGATGGTCTTCCCGTTATGGATACACGCCCAGGATGCACCATCGGCGGTGTCGCTCGGAGCGATCTGCTCGATGGTGGTGCCAACCTCCACCAGTTCTGCCTGGCGGCTGGCCCATCGCAGCGGGAACAATGAATCGAGGCGGCAAACTTCTATTCGATCCATGTGATCACCTCCACGGTCTGCTGCGCAACTTTCTGATAGGGCAACACATGAACACCGATGGCTCGAGTGGATTGAATGATGATGTTCTTCCCGATGTGTACGGCGACATGCGTGGCTCGAGGATTCTCGCTGTGGGGATTCCGCATGATCAACAGGTCGCCCGGCTTCCGTGGTGCATCTTCAACATGGCATTCGTACTGACTGAGGATGCTCGGATCCACTTCCCCCGGCGTGTACTTCCGCATCCACTGACTGGCGATGTCGAAATCCAATGGGAACTCCAGACGGGTCAGCACCTCGAGCGCCAGGCCGAAACAATCGTATGCCTCCGGTCCGACTCCGCCGAGTTCGTAGGGCTTGCCGATCAGGTCATCCCATGATCCAGGTCCCATCAGATTCTCCTCCTCGGTATTCCAGGGAAGCCGCCGAACCGGGCGGCGTTGTTGTGGACTTCGCAGCCGTTCGAGCCTTCGAGGGTCTTGTCGCAAGCCGTGCCTGATCCTGTTCCACCAGTGGCAATGACCCATCCGCACTCGCCGGATGCAAATGCCCATCGGCATCGGTGCCTGTAGTATGTCTGATGTGGGAGGTCCACCTCGAAGAATGGATGATGGCTCAGTCGGAAATTGACGGCCTCCTCGGTGACGCTTACTTCCCTGATCATCAGGGTGGATTCGATGGTGGCGCTGCTTGATGCCAGGTTCGACTGGTGAACGATTCGCATGACCACTTTCCTGTCGAGTAGACCGCCGTGGCTTTCCAGGTAGGCCGAGATCATCCGGTCCTGGTTGCTCACCACGACATTGATGTATGGAAGGTCTCCGGCGCTGGTCTCCTCGATCTGCTCGAACCCGATGGGAAATGGCGAGTACACATTGCTGGCGAAGGTGATGGCCTGTTCATTGTTGACCAGGCGGAACACCTCTGTGTCGGTGACATGGACCTCGAACAGGACCAGCCACGCCTCATCATCGTTGATGGCGTTCTTCGCTGTTTTGAGATCTGGATGAAGATCACGCACCACTGAGAACCTCCATCAACTGGCATCGGATCTCGAATGCCCCAGGAGCCAGCATCTCGATCTCGAGCGGGCTGACCAGGGCGGCGATCGATGTGGCTGCATCCCCTGGCGCTGTCCAGGTGAACGCCTCCTCACCGCCATCCCTGTCCTCGAAGAACTGCACGAGCGTGTCCCGCTCCGCCTCGGTGAGTACCCATCTCACATCGTAGGATCGACGGGCGGCTGTACCGAGCGGCCTCGAGTGCGTGTACGGGAACTCGAAATCTGCCCGGTGAACCCGCAATGTGTGGCTTGTTTTCGTAGTCCGCTCGACTGTGAATGGAAGAGTTCCCTGGCTCGACCCTTCGCCCGCAACTGTCAGCGGCACCAGTGCCACACCCTGGGCTGCTGGGAAGTGGGTGACGGCTCCGAACTCGTTCGTGTCTCGAGTGAGATGGACGGTCCCCATCCCGAGCGGCCAGTCTGTTCCAGGCTCGTACCTCCACTCGATGGCAAGGTATCGACCTTGTGGATCGCTGAGTAGTTCCGGAACATTTTGAACGGGAAAGTACACGCCGGAGAATAGCGCAGATGTTGATCCACTCGGTGCGGTGTTCGTGGCTGCCACTCGAGCCTTCACGCTTCCGCCGCCATTATTTAGCAGCCCTGTGAATGCTCCGCCCTGAGTGATTCCGAACTGATGCCAGTATTGATCATCCGCTCCGCTGTCGGCTGTCGAAGACAAGCCATCTGAGTAGTACGAGATCGTGCTGTTCAGGTTCGGCGATGCCCAGTAGGTAGAGGCCAGCGTGCCAGGTGTGACGAATGAATCAGAGGCGAGGGAGCGGTGCCACCACATCTCGATCGTAGGGTCAGCGATCCCGGAGGAGTTCAGCCGACCGAACTGATACGAGTTGGTGGCGATCGTGTCGTCGTGCCGTGCCACCCCTGTCACCGTCTGCACCTGCGTGGTGGTTCCATCGTCAACGACAAGATTGATGGCACCCGTGCCCGTGGTATTGAACTCCCGAAGCAGCCTACAGTAGAACGGAGACGGGACAGCGCCAGGCGCACCTGTTTGGCTGATCGGCACGGCCACCTGATCGAATGTGACGGTGGTGGTGGAGGACTGCACGAACTGGAATCGCCAGGCTCCGCCCGTGTATGCGATCTGGAAGATCCCCCTCGAGGGTGTCTGGTTGTCGTTGCCGAGGTACTTGACCCTGGAGATGTCCACGGTATCGGTGAGCAGCCCGATGAACTCTTCCCAATGGGTTCCATGTCCGATCTTATGGCTGGCGGCGAGGTATCCGTCCTGGACCCTGACCCCTCGATTGCCGATGGAGTTGTTGAATGATCCGGTGAACCCGCCGGAGGTGATCCCCTGTGCCAGGTTATGGAATGGCGTGGAAATCGAGACCGCCCCGGAAACTGTCGGCAGTGCTGGCGGCTCGTCAACTCGCTGATTCAGTAGCAGGTATGCGCCCGCTGTTGCCAGCACCGGAGAGTCTCCTGCGGAGTCCTGGAGGGACTCGAAGAATGCCGAGGGTAATGAGACCGAAGCCATCAGCGCATGTCCCTACGGGTGGCCCTGGCGTTCCTCACTGCTCCCTCGATCGCTCGGCGACCAGCGGCACTGGTGAGCATTCGCTCGACGCTCGGGCCATCGACGGCGCTGATGTTGATGTTGATGGTTTCCGATCCCCGGCCAGAGCCTCGGAAGTCCACCGGGATGGATCGGCCATTCGGTAGCGGGACAACGGCCTCGCTCTGACCGCCCTCACCAATCATCGCCAGTGTTGGATTGTTGACGATCCCGCCGTGTGCGAACTTTTCTGGCCCGGCCCCATGTCCCCAGTCAACCCAGCCGCCGCCACCGCCGCCGCCAGAGCCACCACCGCCACCGGAGAAGCCAGCAGAGAGGAGGAGTTCGGCGAACTGTTGGACAACTTTCTTCGACATCAGCCTGTTGATCTCGCTGAGTACCGAGCGCAGGAATGATTTGAATGCCTCCTCGCCTTGATCGGTTCCCGCTGCGACACTATCGAAGAATCTGGCGAGCGAGTCCTCGGCGATTTTCACCACCCGCTCCCCGAGGGCCTTGAATGTTTGCTCCAGTGTTTTCACGGGCTTGATGGCACCTTCGATCCCGCCCTTGAAACTCGCCCAGGCCACCTTTGAATTCTCCCAGAACACCACCAGCGAATCGTACCATCGCTCGGTTTCTACGGTGCCCCCTTCGAGATTCTCGAGGGTCTTCCCGGTCTGCTCGACCAGGGCGACCAGCGCCTCTGGTGCCTTTTCGCCGAGGGCTGCGAGTTCCTTTTCCAGTTTCTTCAGTTCCCTGGATGCGCTCGCAATCTCATCTGCATTCCAGTCGATGTCTGTCACTCCAAGGGCTGCGGACTGTATGCCCTCCACGATTTCAACGATCCTCACCGATTGCTTTTCCCAGTCCATCCGCTCGCTGAGATCCCTGAGTAGTTCATGCGATGTCGGCCCGGCGATCAGTGGCGTGTCCTTATCCCCCTCGGATAACTTGGTCGCTCCAGTGGTCCGGATGAGGTTTTCACGCTCCGTCTCGATTGCCATTCGCTCCTTCTTCAGCATGGCTCTGGTCTTGAACAGCACCTGCAATTCGACCTTTAGCGCATCGATCTCTGATTGCGGCAGCATCCGCTCGACTAGGCCAGGAACCAATGATGGATCATCTCGATCCGCTCCTGTCCTCCTGGCGCTTTCGATCAGGCTATCGAGATCAAGGTTCCTTGCAATCGCACCCTGGACCACTAGCAACCTGTTCGCCATCTCTTCACGAGATGCCATGAGTTTGTCCAGGCGGGTGTTTGACTTATCCACCTCGGTCTCGATGAACATCCCCACGCCAGGGATATCGGAAAACGCATCGATCCAATCCTGCACACCGCTGGCGAGTTGTCCCCACACGAATCGTATGCCCTCGACAGCCAGCAGGAATGAGTTCAGCATGAACATGAATCCATTGGTCAGTGTTTGTAACACTGGCAGCACCAGCAGGAATGCCTTCCGGAACTCCAGCCCGGCGATCCCCGCCCTGATTCTGAGTTCATCCATCCGGGCGATGAGGCCATCGAGGTGGTTCCCGAGGCCATCGAATGCTGTATCGGCGAAGTCCATCGCCAGTATTTTCATCAGGCTCGTGAACTTGTCGAGCGTGACGGCGAGCGTGCCCTGCATCAGTTCATAGGATGTATCGAGTTCGTCGAGCAGCCCCCGCTGTTCGGTCAGCATCTCATTGAAGATCCGGCCCTCGTCGCTTGAGAGTTTCAATGCCCCACGATAGCCTCGCTGGTCTGCGAACACCTGGGAAAATGGAACACCGATGCGGAGTGCTTCCTCTCGGATGTCCACGATAGTCTGGCCGAAGTTTCTGCCCGCCAGCATACTCTCGGAGAACTCGATCCCCAGCGAGCGAAGCACCTTCTGCATTCCCTCGGTCGGCGTGATGAATGCTTTCATCGTGCCAGCCAATTCGGTCGTCGCCTCTTCAGTACTGCCAGCCGTTCTTGTGATCAACGACAGCGACACCAGCATCTGGTCAACATCGACATGGGCCGCCTCGAAGGATGCCCCGACCTTGCCAACATTGTTGGCGATCTCCTCGAGGGTCGTTTTCCCCTGGACCTGTGCAGCGAACAATGACTGCGCCAGAGCGTTGATGCCATCTGCACCACTGACTCCGAATGAGTTGGCGACCACCGCCAGGCCGCTGACAGTTGCCGATAGGTCTGCTGATCCAGCGACTGCGAGCCGGGTGGCGATGTTCAAGGTTTCCATCGCATCGCTGGCCTTCGTTCCAGCACTGATGACATTGAACAAGCCATCGGCCAGTTTCTCGGGAGCGATGCCGGATTCGACTGACAACTGCTGGACCTGTTCGGTGAACCCCTCGAGGCTGTCCCGTGCCTCTTTCCCGAGCGTGCCGACCTTCGCCATCTCCCTGTTGAACTCTGCCGGACCACGGACCAGCGCCTGGAACCCGCCGAGGACTGCGAGCAGCGCCACCGCCTGAGTTCTGGCACCAGCCATCATGCTTCGCATCGCACGCCCGGCTCGGATGGTCTGCGTCCTGATCGTGGCGAGACTCCTGCGGACCGCAGTGAATGCGGGTTTCGTCAGGTTCTTCGCCATGAGTCGGATGTTCAGCAGTGCGGAACTAGCCATCGGCATTCTCAATCGTCTGGATCTCGCCGACCACTACAGCATGAGCATCAAGGAATGATTGCGACTGGTCGAGGATGCCACCAGCCACTGGCCAATGGCCATCCCTGGCGTGAGCCACATACCTGATGACGGTCGAGATGTATGGGTCGATGAATTTACGAGGGCATCGCTTCAGGCCGATCGTGCCTGTGCCATTGCATCTGGTGCAGTCCTGCCAGCGGCCACACCCGCAGGGATACCGATCGAGATCGTGCGGCGTGTCGGTGTCGCATCCCCAGTCGGCTCGGAACCGCTCGGCGGATTCCGTCCCCTGGGAACATATCGAACAGTCCATCGGGTAGAGTCCCATCGCCATCCTAGTTCCTATGATCAGTTTCCCTGGTCGCCGCCAGTCAACCCCGACAGCGATGCGATGAACTCAAAGACCTTCACCGCTACATCGACAGGTAACGCATCGAGGTTCTCGCCACTACATGGAAGGGCTGCGCCTTCGCCAGTGGTCACGCCGTCCCAACTCTTTACACACTTATGCAGAACCTGATACACGCCATCGGCATTGGTCTCGACATTCGATAGCGTCTGTGACAGGCCCAAGACTTGCCGACCAGTAAGCGACACCACCGAGAATGTAGCACCCTCCACATCGACGGTATGCTGCTGGGTCGGGTCGATTACAATCCCCACTACAGGCACACAATCTGTAGGTCGTCATCGCCCAGGGTGGACTCATTCATCGCCAGGTCGATCGACACTGTAGCGATGCCATTGCGGTCGCCTGGGCTGACTCCCGTGTACTGCGCTTGCGGTGCCATGATCTTGAAACTGTTCCCGACATCCGATCCCACTGTGAACTTCATCATTCCCTCAGTGTTCGCATCGAGTCGCCCGAACCAGTCATGATTGCCCGTTCCCGTCACCACTGTCATCTCGGGATCAATGGATCCTTGCACCTGTCGATTGACGATCTGCGTGGACACCACGCCGCTGGCGGTGTTCATGCTGCGCCTGACTTGTAGATCGTTGTTCGTGTTCACTTCGATGTTATCCACCACTGCGGCGAATCCGCCACCGACTGAGAACAATGCGCTGAGTAGCGGCTCTGGTGTCGTCGTCGGGTAGGCCACGCCATTCAGCAATGGGCCATTCGCCGTGGCGACTTTCGGGCCAGTGAATTCAAACATGGCTTGTACGGGCTGCCCGGTGGATGCCCTGAGCGTGACATTCCCACGGGCACCGATGATCCTGTGGCGCACGCCGTCATTCAGTAGATCGACCGAAGAGGATGGTGCCGAGGTAGTGGAGTATGTGCTGGTGGTGGAGTAAACGAATCCCACTGGCCCCGTGATGGTTCGACCTGATAGCGCCATCCCCGCCCCGGATGTGCCCCCCACGATATCCCCTGTGCCTGGATTCGATGCCCCTGTCGAGATGTAGATGTTGTCGCCATCAACGGCCAGAACCGTCTCCTCGAATGATCCCGATCCCGTGATGGTTTCGCCGACAACGAATGTCCCGGTGACAGTGCCGCCAGCCAACAGGTCGCAAGTCGCCTTGGCGAAGCCGCAAGACTGGAGCGCCGGGCCGAACGGTGGAGCCACTGTGGCGGAGCCACTGCCCGCCAGTTCAGTCGTGTATGTGATACTCCCTGTTTTCACACCTGCGATGCTGGCTCGAGATCCTACCGAAGCCCGGAATGGATTCCGCTCGAACTGCTCGATGTCTGCGGTGAATCCAGTTTCAAAGATATTGAATGCAGCATCCGCAGCGACTGGAGTATTGACGGTCCCCTCGGTGCTTTCATGCTTGATCGCAACTTGCGTCTTCCTGGTAAGTAATGGCACTAGATCTCCTCCAATGTAATCCCCACGGAACTCTGCCCGCCAGATTGATGTGTGATCGTCAGGCTGTCCTGCGTGATCATGTAACTTCCAGCCGAGCCGCCCGGCGGTGTCCAGGTGAGCGTGCCGCCACCATTGACCTGCCCGAACACCACGACCAATCCATCTACTTCCTCCTGCGTCAAACTGCGCCAGCCGATCTCGTAGCCCGTGCGATGTTTCTTCCCTGACGGATTACGATTCCGCCGGATCAACACGCCCGCCCCGTAGCTCGCAGCCATCCCGTACTGGTGGACCTCTCGAATGCTCTGCGGGTCAAGCGTCAATGTCGGCATCAGTTCCTCGCCGTGTATGGATCCGTGATCGAATGCTGGTATCGGATTCTGACGGAAACCGTGGCCCCGACATAGGGCTGAGATTCAGCCAGGCGGAATGGATGAATGGATTCAATCTCGCAAGTCCGGGCCAATCCGCCCCTTGTCGGATCCACCATGACGGCCTTCTCGACATCTGCGGCGAGGCTGTCCACCACCGTGGCGGTGGAGCCACTGACGACATCCTGGTCATGGACAGCGAACAGGTCGATCGTTATCGCCAATTCGCAGTCAGCCCGCTCGGTCGGTCCCTGGCTCTTCCGCTCGTCCTCGAAGTTGACCACGGCGGTCGGCACCTGCGCCACAGTCAACCCGCCCTGCATGAATCGTTGCACGCTCACCAGGGTATTCTCGTAACCATTGCCCGTGGTGATATCGCCCAGCGCCGTGGCGATGTTTGCGATGATCTGCTCCCTGACACTCGCTGGCATTTATTTACTCCTCTTATTGATTCCCCATACCATGCTTTTCAGGGCTTTGGTAATTTCCTTGTCGTACCGCTCGAGGGTCTCACTCTTCATGGCTTTCCAGAGTTTGTAATATCGCAGCCCATCCTTTTTCATCTGTACTCGCTTGATCAGTAGCATCACCGGGAATGGCTTGGCTCCCGATTTCTTGTGCCTGGCCCAGAGGATCGTATACGACCCTTTGACCTGCCATTGGAAGTTGTAGGCGGTGCGCAATCCGCCCGGCTTCAGGATCTCGCCAACGGTTCGCCATGACGGCTTCGCCCTGGGCTGGACTTCGCCCGCTCGGCGTTTCCTGGCATTGACATTCCCGGACAGCACGATGGGTATTCCCAGGTATGGCCCCTTCGCCTGGATCTTCTTCCCCTCCTCCATCGACTCTGCGGCCTCGCTCCGTGTTCCGATGTTGCCGCTGATCTGCTTCACTGATTTGACATGGCTGCTGCTGTGCCGCCGGGCTTTCGGCGGTGTCGGCGGGTGAACTTGCCAGATGAATGATCGGCCTATCGGTGGCATTTTCCCTGCGCTGGCAGCGCCTCGAGGGTTCGCCGATTTCTTCCCCCGGATGTTCGCTGGCGTTTTCTTCAAGAACTCCTTGCGGAATCCGCCGAGCGCCCTGGAGGTGCCATGCCACAATCCTCGAGCCATCACGGTCTCGCCAGTGGCCATCGCCTCCTGGAAGGATTTCAGGTTCTGTAGGTCTGGGAAGATGTCGATCATTCCATCGCCCTGACTGTCCAGAGATTGGCATCGCTGTTCAGGAGCCGAACCACCCGGCATCGCACCTCGCCCTTGTATGGCTCGACCTTCACCAGCACCTCGTCGGTGCCAACATCCACGATTGCGATCTTCCCCGATTCGCTCCCTCGAGGCAGGTAAATGTCCACAGGCTTCACGAGATTGTCCTGGAGGATCTTGGAAGTGGAGCGCACCACGACAGCGGTGATCACGACAGCATCGGCGGTGACTCCGCCAGGGTAGTAGGTGACCTGTTCCATCGCCTGATAGTTGAAGAAGTCCAATGGCATCGATTACCTCACAGCCAACAGGTGAACCATGCCAGGGTCGTGGTCGATGATTTCGACGACACGCACCCGCTCTGCTGCTTTCCCATCGGTCACGACTATATCGGCGAGATCTTGCCCGGCGTTAACGGTGGACACCCCGAGAACTGCATCGGTAACAATCCAGAGTTCGACATCAACGGTCAGCGATCCAGCCTCCATCGTATAGGCGATGATCTCCGGCTCGGTGCGCTGTACGATTGCCCGGATGGATTTCCCTGCGGCCAGGTCTCCGCCTGGGTAGTAGGTGATCGCCTCGGTCAACACCTCGATCGCCATCATCGCTTTCGCTCCGGCCTTGATGAATGGTTCAGATTCCGTGATCGACACGGCGGTGGTGGCTGTTCCGGATCCTGTCCCCGAGACCGTCACGAGCAGCCCGATGACCATCGACGAAGTAGCGGCGGCGGAACCGACTGGAGCGAGGCGCAGGGATGCCGACCTCGAGACCGCTGACGAAGCCAGGCCGCTCGCTGCGACTGTCACTGACAAATTACGGGTGACCGTGGCGGTCGCCGCCGCTGTTCCAGATCCAGCAGATGCCGCCGATAGGGTCGCCTCTTGCCCGGTCGAGATGCTGATGGTGGCGGTCCCGGCTGCTGCTGCTGCTGCGAGCAGTGTGGCCGCTCGAGTGGCTGCGCCTGTGGCGGTAGCGAGTCCTGTGGCGGTCGCTGACAGCGTGACCTGGCTGGTGGACTCGAGGGCGGCGGTCGAGGTTCCCGAGCCTGTGGCGGCGATGGCGAGCGTGACATCAGTGGTCGTGGATATCGCAGCGGTCGATGCCCCTGATCCTGTGGCTGTCGCCGACAGCGTGCGAGTCGTAGCGGCTGCAATGGCGGCGGTCGATCCCGCTGCGCCTGTGGCTGTCACCGCCAATGTGACATCAGTGGTCGTGGATATCGCAGCGGTCGATGCCCCTGATCCTGTGGCGGATGCGGTCAGTCCTCGATCAGCAGTGGATGCGATGGATGTAGCCGTCGAACCGGATCCAGTGGAGGCGGCGAGGAGCGAGGCGGAGCGGGCCAGGATTGTCGTGGCGATCGATGCGCCTGTGGCGGCTGCGGCGAGCGGGACATCCGTGGTCGTGACGATGGCGGCGGTCGACGATCCAGAGCCTGTGGCATTAGCGGCCAGGGCGACATCGGTGGATGCCGTAATCGATACAGTCGATGATCCCGCTCCCGTGGCGGTGGCGGCCAGGGTTCGATCCGCAATGGCTGCGATGGCCGTGGTCGACGATCCCGAACCTGCTGCGGCTGCGGCGAGTGTGACATCGGTGGTCGTAACGATGGCGGCGCTGGTAGCTCCGGAGCCTGTGGCGACTGCTGCAAGCGTTCGAGGTTGTCCGGCGGCGATGGCAGTGGTCGACGATCCCGAACCTGTGACAGCGCAAGCCAGGGCGACATCGGTGGAGGCGGCGATGGCCGTGGTCGAGGATCCTGCACCTGTGGCAGCGATGGCGAGCGTGACATCCGTGGTGGTGACGATGGCGGTGGTCGAGGATCCTGCACCTGTGGCAGTCGCTGCGAGGGCAACATCTGCGGCGGCGGCGATAGCGGTAGTCGAGGATGCCGAGCCTGTGGCTGTAGCGGCGAGCGTGACATCCGCAGCGGCTGCGATGGCCGTGGTCGAGGATCCCGAACCTGTGGCACTGGCGGCCAGTGCGACATCCGCAGTGGCGGCGATGGATACGGTCGATTCGCCCGAACCCGTGGCGGATGCGGCGAGATCCTGAACTGCCGAGGCCGTGTGCGCCACCGTAGCGCCGCCGGAGCCTGTGGCCTGACCCGATACACTCACGGATTGCGCTGCTGTCAGGGCGGCAGTGGTGGCCCCGGATCCAGTGGCTTCGGAAGCGATTGCCCTGTCCTGCACGGCTGCGATGGCAGTGGTCGAGGAGGCCGAGCCAGTGGCGGTGGCGGCCAGGGTGACCGTGGTGGCGGCGGCGAGGGCGGCAGTCGATTCCCCTGCACCTGCGGCGGCGGCGGCCAGGGTGACAGTGGTGGCGGCGGCGATCGCCGTGGTCGAGGTTGCTGCGCCCGTGGCTGTAGCGGCGAGCGTGACATCCGCAGCGGCTGCGATGGCCGTGGTGGATGATCCTGCGCCAGTGGCGGTGGCGGCCAGGGTTCGATTGGTTCCCGTCGATGCTTCCTTAAGGGCGATCCATAACGCCGCCATTCGGTCATTGCTGCCAGTGCCATCGTGTGCCCAGGTCAATGCGGTATTGTCTATCGCAGTATCGGCTGCGGAGAAATTCGCAAACTCCTGATAAACGGATGAGATGGATGCCCTGTTACCAATCAGATTGTCAACGAGCGAACCGTTTTCATGGAGACACTGTGACCATCCCGATGGCCGGGTAGCCATTGTATCCCAGTCGTTTACGAAGGCGTGGCCATACGCTAAGACGCTGACGGCTCCATCGTAGATCGTTGATGACCAGTTTGTGGAACTGGCTCCGGTGCCCCATACGATCTGGTCGCTGCCGTCGATGAAGTTTGCGGTGTCGTTGGCGACTGCCATCCCTGTTACGAGTGCAGTGGTGTCGATACCAGTGCTACCCCGGAGCAAGTAGGCATACATGCTGATTCGGTCGTTGCCGCCATTTTGGAAGGTGACACCGATCTGGACTTCGCCTGACCCATTCAACTCTGTTGAAGTGATCGGGAGATAATAGAGGTACAGGTATCTGCGATTCTGCGGCTTATAAACGCCATCGACTGGATCACCATTATCATCGACGGCTCCGCCGGGTAGCGGTACACCAGTGGGATCGCTGGCTGATGCATTGCTATCTGTCGTCACGATAATCGTTCCTGCCTCAGCAGGTCTTCCTCCACGGTTTGACCCGAACAAGACCAGCAGATCTCCCGCAGTTGCGGCCCGGATTAACGCTGGCAGCGTGTTCGTTCTCAGAGAATGGAATGGAACATCCCCGGCGGCAGGAGCGATGATCGAGATTGCCATCAGTATGTGATTTCTAGTTCAATGGTGATGGTCCCGGCCTTGTATGCGTGAGCGACGAAGATGTCCACCGATCCGCTGATGGCCCCGGAAGAAGGAGTCACCCAAGATGTGAAGGTGTCGGCAATAGCACTGTCGAGATTGATGTCGGATGTGAATGCCTTTGATTTCGACACTCGTGGATCAGTCGAGACATATGGATGCCCTGTCGGCAAACTGGATTCAATGCCCATCGAATGGGCCAGCCACCCCTCGATCTTCTGCCGTTGCGAGGTACTCCACACCCTGTCAGCGATGATGATCCGAGAGATCGAATGCGAGTCAGTGTTCCATGAGTCGTTCTTCCGCTCTGCACACAGGTAGTCGAATGAGATGTTGTTGTTCGGTGCGCCGCTGATTGATTCCGATGTGCCGTCAATCCACAGCAGAACAGCATCGGATGTGGACTTCGTGAGCGTCACGATTTCACCATTCCCGACAGCGGTGCTTGAGCGGGCGGAATCTTGAAGGTCATCCCGGATCCTGAATCCTCCGGCTTGATTCCCTAGTCGAGTGCATTTGGTTCCAGATCCAGAATCGCCGCCAATGATGGGGCCATTCGATGAACTGAATCCATCGACGGCAATGGCAACCGAGAACGGATCACCGCTGGCAAAGTCGAGAGGATCGCCGAGGGCAACTCGGTCTTCATCGGCTGCTCTGAATTGAACTGCAGGATACCCGGTGATGTTCGCCCCAGCATCTTCCCACACTGGAGTTGCTCCTGAAGGTGCAGTGCCGTCATTCCCTTCGCCGGAGGAGTCCTGCCAGAACGAGAACGCTGTACCGTCTGCGAGACCTTTGATGGAAGCAGCATCGTAGTCGGCGACGACTCCCATCGTCGGGATGTACTTACTATCCTTGGATGACGCAGCGTCGATGTTGAAGGCGAAATACCCGGCAGCCACGGACTTCTTCGCTCGTACCTTGCTGATTGTCGTAGACGGACCGAAACCCATTCGAGCCGCCGGACTCATCCCACCTTCGGCGATAGAATCACCCGGAAGTATGATGGAGATTGTACGCCGTGCCATGTCGCCACCTAACTATAATCGAGGGCCGCTCCATCGACATTGGATGAAGCGACCCCCGGAAGCACGAAGATGGATGGCTAGTTACTTCAGCGTAATGTCAATGTCTGCTGCTGCGATCGTTACCGTGTCGCCGTTCGTCACTGGCTTCGCAACGGTCAGCGCCCCGTACATGAACATCGCATTGCTGGCACCGCTTCCAAAGTGAAGACCGAAGTGGGTGATGTTGCTCGACCCGTTCCAATCCCCCGAGGCTGTCCATGAGATCTGTGCGCTGTTGGACATCACTGTGCCGAGTGCAGTATCGGTCGAGGTGGATTCCGTCCCGGCGGTGAACGCCACGAGTTTCCTCGAGTACCCGGTGCCGCTCGTCGACACCTCATTGGTCAGCACTCCATTCTCGCCTGGCGATGCGGTGTGATGCAGGGAGATGTACACGCCCTGGTTCGCTCCGCCAGTATCGGATGGGGTGAATGCCGTGGATCCACCGAACCCATCAGCCTTGAGCGTTACGCCCTTCAGCACATAGGACAGGAGTTGAACCTCGCCCTCGTTCGTGAACTGAGACAACGATCACCCCCTTTATGCGAATGTGTTTTTCACTGCGTACTGCCACACGCCATTACCGACAGCGCACGATTTGCTGATCCCGTACTGGTGTGCATCGTTCTGGAATGCGAAGTCGGAACCCTCCGCCAGGGCTTCGATCTGCGGTGCGTTCTCCTCCTGGAGGATGTACGGCTTGATCGAGGAATCGCTGCGGTAAGCGTAGTAGGTCGAGGATCCTGCGAGGCGTGGATTGACAGCCAGGCGCATCTGATATCCCGACAGGTTCGCCACGCTGTTCGTGCGTGTTCCGCCACCATCGGTGATGATCTGATCATTCAATGCCCGCTGTGCCACGCCGTACAGGCCAGTCGGCACCACCACGGTCAGCGCCTCGAGTCCGTCATTCATCGGCTCGCCTCCGGCATCTTTGAATCCCAGCATCGCCTCGAGAGTACCGAAGATGGATGACTCAAATTCTGCGGTGGTCGGCGCTGCTGGCGAGGCTGCCGCTGGTGCCAGGGCGTTGTCATTCGACGCTACCCCATCATGGTTCAAGCCATAGAAGGCCACCCCATCATAGGTGTCGGAGTTCGCCACGATGGTGTCGGTCAGGAGTTTCGCCCAGTGCTGTTGACTGCGTGCGGCGAGTTCGTTGATGCGCAATTGAATCTGACCAGTGGAGTCCCTGCGGAGTTCCGCACGGCTCACCTCGAGGCTCGCCTCGAAGCGCTGATTGCGGACAACCTGAGAACGCACATCCAGGCGATTCGCCTGGCGGCCACCCAACCATTCCCGCATGGCTGGCAGTTCGGCCAACCATCGATAGGTCTCGGATTCTTGGTCTGAAGAAATCGACATTCCGATGTCAGAAACCCATGCTGGCGGCTGCGCCTCCTCGAGGGCCAGAAACAGGCGACCGATGATCGATCGTGAAGAGAGATCTGCGAGTCCCATGAATAACCCCTTACGCTAATGATCTCAGGCTAGCAGCCTGGAAGTGGACGATGACCACAGCGGTGGATGCTGTTTCGCTTTCAATTCGATGGACACGGCCCACGGCCAGCCCACCCGTTGACACATCATCGAATGTGTTGTTGTCAGATGCGTACACGGTATCGCCGACATCAACGGATGCGGCGATGGCCATCGTCAACTTGATCGCACCCTGCGCTCTGACATGAGCGTGAGTGGCTCCATCCGCCTGGACCGCTTTGGTCATGGCGAAACCTGCGAAGGTGTCGGTGTTCACGAATGTTCCGGCGGTGTTCGTGGTCGCTCCGAGCGTCACCACTTGGCCCTCGTAGATCGTAGCGCTGGCGGTCAGCGCATGATCGTTGAAAACTGGCTCCACTCCCGACTCGAACGCCCTAGCGACATCCTTGGTTGCTGCTGCCATCAGTTGGCCTTCCCACGGACGATGCGCCCGTTCTCGATTGCTTTGGTGTAGGCTTCCCAGACCTCAAAAGTGCCGAACTCTGCGGAGAGTTCAGTATCAGCCTCGAAGGTGGATCGAGGATCCGATGGGCTGGCATCAAGCGGGCCGACTGGCTCCGGCGTGCTACTCAACTTGTGGGCGAGGCGCTCCTCGATCCCTTCTTTAACATCTGCCATCAGTCTTTTGACTCCCTCTTCCTGGGTGACTCCCTGCTCGACGATCTCCGTCACGATGGACAGTTGATCCGGCAGACAGTGCCCGATGATGCCGTTGACTCGCTCCCGCTCCCTGCGGATGCCGTCCTCGACTCCTGAGTCATACCGCTCGGCGAACTGTTCATCAGTAGCGCTCTCATCCTGGTCAGAAACTGCTGGCGCTTCCGGCTTCTCAGGTTCCATGATTTTCTCCTCTTTTGGCGCAGCCGTGAAGACTGCATTGATTTTGATTTCTGACAGGGATGCCGCTCCGGTGTTCTCGTCGGCTCCGAGGCTGGTGAATGTCACCTCTCGGAGAGATGCCTGGCGGAACACATGGGCTGGCCCGTGAATCTCTCGACCATTCACCGTGGAACTTTCGCCCTCCTCCAGACGCTCGATCGACTTCGGCGGCACATATACGCTGGCCTGCCACGGAAATCCGGAAGCCATCATGCTCTGCACTTCCATGCCATCTTTTGTGTCCAGGAATGTACCCTCGGCCACCAGGCCATCGTCCGTCACTTCAATCTTAAAGGTATGCCCCACGATCCGCTGCGGGTCGTGGTCACGCAGGGCGGGCTTGCGTTGTCTGCCGATCTTCAAGCCATCGAAATCGATGGCGAAGTTGCCCCAATGCGGATGGTTCTCAATGACATCACCCGAGTTCGCAACCATCCGAAACTGCGCTCGATCTTTCTCATCGCTGCGTAGCTCGAAGGTGGAGCGCTCTGGATCCACAATCATCAATGCTGACCTCGGCACGGTCATCTCGTCATTCGTCATCCTTACCTTTCATCTGTAGTTCTTCCATGAATGCTTGCTCCCTGGCCCGCTGCTCGAGGACTTGCTCCCAGTCTCGGCCCTGGGCGGCGGCTTCAATTGCGAGGCTCGATAATCCTGCATCAATCGCCATCGTGGCCGACTCCACTTCCTTCTTCGGATCCACCCAGCCATAGGATGGCGGAACCCAGCGGCTGCGAACAATGTGATGCTTCAGTCGCTCGAAATCCTTCACCGGGATCTCGCCACGCATCCACGCTTCCTCCACCACCATCGAATACACTTGCGTGCATAGGTGATCAGTGATGTACCGCTGCCAGCGTGTGAACACTCGGCGGGCTTCGAGTAGTGCGGCCCTGGCGCTCGAGTAGTTTGTCTGGCTGAAGTCTTTCGCCACCAGTTCATACGGTAGGCCCATCGAAGCGCCGATAGATCTGAGGTGGCGCATTACGAATTGATCGTATCCTGTGCCATTCGCCGTGCCTGGATTCCCGAAGGTCACCTGCTCCCCCGGTGCCAGATACGAAATCATGCCTGGCTCGATTTCCTGGATGCGCTGCTGGCTGACAGTTTCATCGCTTCTGTTCACGGCTGCATTGTATGGATCGTCCCGCTGGACGAACATCGAGAAGCACGCCGATACCCGCTCCCTGACCAGTACGGCCTCAGAGAATGAACTCAGATCCTTAAACGACTGGAGCGCAGGAGCGAGCATCGGCTCGCCTCGTGTCTGCCCTGGTCTGGTGTTGTTCATCAAGTGGATCATCTGCGGCGTGCCATCGCTGTCGAGCGCACGGATTCGCCTGTGCCTGGCATCCTTCCTGCGCTCGTAAATGCCATCGCCGGGATGCGAGACCCGCAGCCAGTAGGCCACCGGGTGTCCATACTTCCCGAGTTCGACACCGCTGCGCCGATTGAATTTCCCATTCACGCTGTCAAGATCTCCGGGCGACTCCAGCCTGTCAGGCTCGATGACTTCGAGCGCCAGATCGTAAGGCGATGACACTCGGCTGATTCTAACGGGTAGCACCAGAGCCTCGCCATTAACGATGATGCTCCGCATCACTGCGGCCTGGAGGTCGTAGAATGTCATCCCTCGGGCGATGTCTGCGTGCGGTGCCCATCGCTCCCATGCGAACTCGCACGCTTTGCGAATCTCCGCAGCATCTTGATCGGATACACCGAGCGCAGAACCATCGATCACTGACTGCGGGCGGATCCCTGTCCCGACTACATTGTCAACCAGGCTCCCCACCACGCTCGAGGCGTGTGGATCATTCCGCATCAACTCCCTGGAGCGTTCCCGCAGGAGGCTCAGGTCTGGGAGCAGATCGGAATCCGCTGATCCGGGAGTCACCGCCCAATTGTTGCTCAGGCGAGTTTCCCGTGCGCCTCGGAATGCTTGCGAGAAATGTTCCCCGGCGGTCCTGGCGGCTTGCCGCTCCAGTGCCCGTCCAGGTGCGAACACCTCGATGGCTCGATCGATGGCTGATGTTAGTGTTTGGCGTATGTTCATTTCGGTCTCACGAACCGGACATAGTTTGTAGCGTTGTCGGTCTGCTCATTGGCAAGTTGCGAAATCAATCGACGCTCGAGGTCCATCAACTGGGCCAGCGAGTAATGCGAAAGTTGCCGCCCGTTGATCTCGTAGGACTGGACAGCGCCGCCATCCATAAGGGCATCAATTGCATCTCGAACCTTTTGTAGTCGTGTAGCCGTGGAGTTCGCCATGCGTACAGTGTGACGATGAAGTATGGAGGCCGTCCACTGGCTCGCTATTCCAGGATGAAGATCACGACAGCAGCCGGAAGGCCAGCCTGGCCTGTGCTGGAACCTGACCATTGCCGATAGCCATTAATCTCGCTCGGCGATGTTCATTCTTCTCGGTCAGCCTGGGCACTTCGCCCGTATCGGCTGGATCGACATCCCAGTAGGTTCCGGCGTTGACCATCTCCAGCCACGAGTCCAGAACATCGACAGGTAGCGGATCCAGCGAGGACCAGCCACACGGCCATCCCATCAGCCATTCGCACCATGCGGGATTGAGTTTTCCCGTGTCTTTTCTGATCGCCCCTTTTCCACCACCGTGGCGGTCGCTCGCTGTTGGTGTCGGCCACTCGTGATCTCGTTTGACTGTTGGCCCGAATCCCCGTTCTGTGGCATCACAGAGGGTCTTTCCGGGCGAATGCGTTGACGTCTTTTCGTAACCAATCGAGCCTGATGACTTGCTATCCCCGCAGGTCGGCGTGGGCCACCGAACCGCAATGCCCAGCGACTTCCCCGGCTTCCCCTTCGCCCTCCCAGCATTGTAATCCTCGACCCTGGCGAGGTAGTCCTCGATCGGTTCATCATGATTGCCCCTCGTCACATGGGATACGGTAGGGGTAGGCCAGGCACCACCAGCGGCGGCGGAGATGTCTGGCTCCAGCGTCTCGAGCGGATACAACACGCCACCGAGCATCATACCCGATAGACCATAGATCTCGGGCGATCGTGCTGATGTAGGGTCGGATGCCTGGGACATTTTCGAGGTGTACCTCGGCTGGTCGAACATCTCCAATTGCTCGAATAGTGGCGGGCCACTTGTTTCTCGGATCGACGGCTCCCAGTCGCTTCCCGGCGTTACTCCATCCCTGACAGGGAAATCCCGCTGTAAGTAGATCCACACGGCCTCGGAAGAATCGGAAATCGACCTGCTCGACATCATGGAAGACTGGGAAGGGATCCGGGAGCGTCCCGTCTTCCTGTCTCGCCATGATCTGCTGCTGGCAGTACGGCTCGAATTCAACTGCTGCAACGATTCGCCGTCCCGCAGCAATGGATCCAAGACAACCGCCAACGCCAGCGAACAGGACCAATTCATTCTGCTGCACTCTTCGCCCTTGAGTCATCTTCCCATGATCGGTAGCGCAGGGCGCATTGCTTGCACTTGTGATATCGCAGCCGCCCCTCTTTCCCGTACTGGCGATGGCTGCGGCTGCCGCAGTCCGGGCACCGGATCGGCGTGTACTCCACGACCTTCCATCGCTTCTCCTTGTCAGCCATTGATCCAGCCCTTCCCAGGTTTCACCCATTGCGACTGCTGCGATGGCTGCGGTGGTGGCTCTGGCGGCTGGTGGGCTTCCTCGGTGAGTGCGAACACCGCAACCATGTCGGCTGACGCTGCGGCGTAGACCTCGCAATCCCAGTAGTGATTGTCGGACCCGCCCGGCTTCGTTGTCCACACGCTGGCGGTGGCTCCGGTTCTTCTGTTCCTGGTCAGCACCTTATGCTCGCTTGTAACCTGCTTCAGGTACTCGGCTGGAACATCCTGATGGAGGTGCCAAGCGCCAGGCTCGCCATCCTGGGCGGTCATGAATCTCGTCAACTTGTCCTTGAAGTGCGTGGTGTCGAGATGGAACAGCCGCACGGATCCCTTCAGCGGATCACCTGCGATGTTCCTGTCGATCTTCGATGTGCGAATCGGTACACCGTTCAGCGATTTTTGTCCCTTGATCGGGCGGCAGATCTCCGGCCACGATCGGCAAAACCGATACACCTCATCGGTGCGATACCCGGAATCGATGCAAGCCAACCGGAGCCGATGCGGTCCCTGCTCGCCCGGCCAGGTGCGCCGCAATAGAACATCGACAAGTTGCTCGAGGCCAGCATTCAATCGCCCGCACTCGATCAGCCACGACTCCTCACGATATCCGAACGCCCTGACGATGTAGTACAGATGGTCCTGCTGGACATCGACACCTGCGACAAGGACACGGGCACCCGCTGGAACCGTGGACCGCTCGTACTCCTTCGCTCGCTGGCTCAGGTCTTCCACTTCCACCTTGTGGCTTTCTTCCTCGAAGATCCAACCGAGCCAGGAGTTTACGAAATTCATCAGGCTCGCTGGATTGCTCTTCGACTCGAGGAACTTAGCGGCCACCTCGCTCCATGTGAGCCACGGACTGAGGAGGGCATTGATGCGATATCCTCGATGGGATCCAGGCGTTCCAGTCACTGACCACGAGCCTCGCATCAGCATCTCGGGCTTGTCTCGGTCCTTGATCACGCCGCTGCACTTGGAGCATTCATACCAGGCCAGGCGTTCCTGGCGGATCTTCACCGGGTCACGCTCGTCGTCGGGCCACTTCACCTGCGAGAATTCCAAGGTCTGCGAATGCTCGCAATGCGGACACGGTACAGAATACACCCGCTGATCGCTGCGCTCGTACTGCTGGAAAATGTAGCCGTTCCTCGTGGTGGGTGTGGAGGCCAGGACGATCTTCCGATTCCAGAATGTTCGTGTGCGCTCCACCATTAGATCGACGGGTGACGATTCCCTGCCACTGAATGCGGGCCACTTATCCACCTCGTCGCCGAGGACATACCGAACCGGGCGGCTCGCCAGGTCAGCCGGAGAGTTCGAGCCAGCCAGGTACAGCATCGAGCGAGTGAATCGGATCTCCTTCAGTTTGTTATCAGATTTGGATTCGCTCAGATGTTTTGATAGCTCCGGCGAAGACTCGACCATCGGGCGAATGCGGCGCATCCCCATTTGCACTGCGTCCTCTTCCCGTGGCATGACCAGCAAGGTCGCACCTGGATCCTCTGCGATGGTGTAGGCGATCATGTTCATGATGGCCTCAGTCTTCCCGACCTGAGTGGAGGCCATGATCGTCAACTGTTCGACGGTAGGGTCGCTGAATGCATCGAGTACATCCCGGAGGTACGGCGTGCGATTTGTGTTCCACGGGCCTGGCTCGGCTGATGTGAGTGGGTGGAGGATTCTGTGGCGATCCGACCAGGCGGACACTGTGAGATCATCGGGCGGATGCCAGGCGAGTCGCTCTCGAGCGGTCCATTCAACTAATCCCGGCGGAAATGTCAGGCGGATGGATGCCCCTTAAAAACACCGGGCCAGCAGCAGAGCGAGGTGGTGCGTACTGCCAGCCCGGTCAACGGAAGGCTAGAATGGCGGCTCGTCAGCCGATGATGTCTGCGCCACTGGAAGCGGTGCGGATCGTGTCGTCGTAGCCGGGCCAACCTTGTGCAGGAATGATGCGGTTATTCTCAACTCGCTGCGCTTTTCTCCTGCCCCGGTTTCCCATGTTTCATAACGGAGGCGGCCCTCCACTACAATCTCTTGTTTCTTCTCGAGCGTCTGTGCAATCTCCGCCGATTTCCCCCAGCATACGATGGTCACCCAATCCGAATGCCACTCCTCGGCGTTCCCCTGGTCATCGAGTTTCTTCGGGTACGCCTGATACACTCGAACATTGCACACCTGCGATGTTCCCAATTGCTTCAGATCTGTAACTTCCTGCACTTTCCCGGCGAACACTACATTGTTCAGTCTCATGCCACACCCTTCATGGTGAAATTGAGGAGGCCCATCATCCGCTACCTGACGGAGGACAGGCGCTGGATCCTGATGGTGCCCCCTCAGGCAAAGGACCATCCCCCACCTTCGATGACAATCGTGCGAAGAGCCGTACCGCACAATCATCCCGTTGTAGGTGGTAGATGTGACAAACCACATCGAGCGCAACCTGTGCCCGTTGTCTGGCTGTCTCCGCCTCGACCACTGATGCGGCGAGGAGTTCCAGTACAGAATCAGGGATGGTCTTTTGCCTTTGAGTTCCCACCCGTTCGCCCCTTTGCCCGGGCATTATATCGCATCTGTTCATACCTGGATGAACCAATCTAGGCGACTACGGCGAACTTAGAATGATTAGTCGGAAACCTCAGAGCGGGCGAAGTGGTCACGCAACTGATGAAACGCCTGGCGCAGCACTCCCTGAATCTCGGATTCCCTGGTCAGTGGTGCCAGCCTCGGGGACAACTGCGCCGCAAGTGAATCGAGGGCGGTGGTGATCTCGGCGATCCTCATTGTGAATTGCTGCTCCATCTCGCTGCGAGCCACGAGGCTGTCCTGTAACTTTCGAGCCTGAAGTGTGGCGAGTACTGCCTTCGCTTTCCTGTAGACCATCGACCAGTTCTGCCCGGCATCGTCCTCGTCATCGTCTTCGATCTGGACATTCAATGATGGGCGCAGGACTGACCGCCTGGCTCGCTTCATATCTTCAGCCCACGCCCTGACCTCCTCGGTGTTCCACCCTTCCCCGGTGTTCAGTTCGTCGATGCCCCAGCCGTCCTTGCGCCAGCGGTAGATGGTGGATCTCGCAATGCCCAGGGCTGCTGCCAACTCCTCGACGGTCTGACACCTAGCCACGGCGGCACCTGAATCGCTCCCAGGCCCAGACCACCAGCACGGTCATCAGCACGACAATCCAGAATAGGAAGAACTGCCAATGCAACACCACCACGGTCTGCGTGATCGCTTCGTGTTCCACGGGCACAAGGTCTCCGCCTGGCCCTTCGATCACCACTTGCACAATTGGGATGGATCGAGTCTCGATGACCGCTCGCTGGCTGTCGATCTCCTGGACCGTGCAGCCCACCAGTATCAGCGGGATGATGTACTTCATGAGATCAGCCAGGTGACGATCAGCCACAATGTTCCCGAGCAGATCGCCGCACCGAGGAGGAAGATGGCATGGTCGAGGATTGTATTCAGGATGATTTCCCATCTCGGCTTCATCCGATGGCCTTTTGGTATAAATGATCGTGTAGGTATCTGCGAATCCCCACAGTGTCTGGCCCTTCTCGGTAATAGATGTCGCCGATCCATCTGCCGTACTTTCCCGACTTCTTCGTGGTAATGAACATGTCCTCCCGGATGTGATTCTCGAACCACCACGCCGCCCACTTGCAATACTTCAGCCCCTCTTCCCTGGTATCGCCTCGAGGCTCCGGAGCGTTGAAGTGGGCCAGCCGCACTCGGATCTTATGCGAGATGTTAAATCCTAGATCGACCACGACATCCATCGTGTCGCCGTCTATTACTCGATCGAGTATGCATGGGTAGGTGTAGTCGGTCATCGTATCGCCTCTTCTCCGGTCAGGGTCTTCCATCGCTCGACGATCACATCGCAGTAGCCGGGGTCGATCTCCAGGCCATAGCACTTGCGGCCGAGATTCTCGGCGGCGACGATCGTGGTGCCACTGCCGAGGAAGGGGTCGTAGACCAGATGCGAGCGATCCGTGATAATGCGGAGGAGATCATGCCAGAGCCTGAGCGGCTTCTGGGTCGGATGGGATGTGCGCTCGTGTCCTGCTGACCGTGGATAGCGGAACACATTCGATGTCGCCCCGCCGCCGTTCCAGCATCTGACCTTGCCATCTTTCACTCTTCCGAACACGCCGACCTCGACGCAGGAGCAGAAATTCGGGCGAGGACTTGGGGCGATTGGTTTCTCCCAGTACACGCATTGGAGCGGGCGGATGTTCGCTGCTTCGTAACGCCGCCACAAGGTTGTCATCTCGCTTTGGTCGTAGAATGAAATGAACGCCGCACCGGGAATGGCATGGGCAACAGCAACCCGAATCCAGCCCTGCGGTGTCTCCTTGTCCCATTCGATGTTGAATGAATCGCCTTCGCTTGAATGCTGGAATTTGGATTCCGATGCCGTGCCATACGGCGGATCCGTCAGGCAAGCATCGACCAGTTCCCCACCCATCAACCGCTCGACATCCTCCGCCTTCGTGGAGTCGCCGCAGAGTAGGCGATGGCGAGACCTGACCTGGAGGCTACCCATGCCGCACCGTGGTAATCCCTCCGGTCAGGGTCTCCCATCGCTCAATGATCACATCGCAGTAGCCGGGATCGATTTCCATGCCGTAGCATTTGCGGCCCAGGTTGTCGGCTGCGATCAGCGTTGTGCCGCTGCCGAGGAAGGGATCGAGGATGACCTCGCCATCAAGTGATACCCGTTTCATCAACCAACTCCAAAACCCAATAGGCTTCGCACATGGATGGTCGTCACTCGATGCTCTTTCGGTGTGTACTATTGCGTCTGGATGACTCCCCATGCCGTTCGCAAGTTTTGGATCTTTCCCGTAACACATGATGGGTTGCCAACAGATAAACCCCCAAGGGCCTCGGCCCGTCCCTGCGGGAACAAACCATGCCATCGTCCATGTTGGTGTGGGGTATCTGTGTTGGTTCATGTTTCCTGGCGTGATGACAACTCTATGCACATTACCAATGCACCGTTCGACCACTGATGCGATGATTGCATCCAGGTTTTCCACTGTGTCATCGTAACTGTTGTAGTTGTTCTTATCTGATTTTGTACCTGCGACCCCGTATGGTGGATCAGTGACAACAGCATCCGCCACCTCCCCACCCATCAACCGCTCGACATCCTCCTCCTTCGTGGAGTCGCCGCAGAGTAAGCGATGGATGGATTTCACCTGGAGGCTACCCATCGCAGCACTGCTCGCCGACTCTGGCGGGGTCGTAATCCTGCCGCTTGCCACACGCATCGCACTCGAGGTAGGCGCCGAAGAGAATCAGATCGCCAGGCTTCGTAATCGGCTCCACTGGCGGCTCGGGGATGGGCGCTTCCTCCTGTTCATTCTCGCCTGGCAATTCCAGGTCGAGCAGTTCGCCGAGTTCTTCATCGCTCCAGCCGAGGGAGTCGAGATCGATGTCTTCATCCTTCAGGGAAGACAGCACGCCAGCGAGGCCAGCCATGTCGAACTCGGATAGGTCCGCCGTCCTGTTGTCGGTGATGGCGTACAACTTCGCCGTGGTGTCATCATCCGAATCTGCCGACACCACTGCGATGTGCGACCAGCCGAGATTGATGGCGGCCACGAGCCTGGCGTTCCCGGCGATGACGATTCCATTGCGGGCCACGATCGGCGTGCGCTGACCGAACCGCTCGAGGGAGTTCTGCACGGAGGAGATGCTCCGCTTGTCATGCTTTCGCAGGTTGTCCGGGTCTTCGGTGATCGAGCCGATGGGGACGGCCAGCCCTCGCAACTCCTCGGCGATGTAATCCATCATCATCCTCATTTCATTTTGACAGTTTGCAGTCTGCCCCTCAGGCTGCAACATTCGGTTCTATGCTAGGCATAGAGCCTCCCGAGGTAGGAACCACATCGATGGTTTGGATGGACTGGCGGCGCTCTGGTCGTCCTTGTCGCAGCCTACAAACGGAAGATGGAATATATTTATCGACCGAAAGCCGAGAACCGAGATGTAGACACCCACAGGAGGTACCTTAGAAGGGTGGCCGCAGAGAGCCACACAGGGCTGCTGTACGGGCCTGACTCGGAACACTCAGGCGGCGGCGGAGGCTGTCAGCGGGTCACACAGGCGGCCATCTACCGCTCGAGTTCCTCATCCATCTGGCGGCGGTCATCATCCGCACCTTCATCACGCTCTTCCTGCTCCTCTGGCACACCGTGCCATCCGTCCTCGTGTCTGCTCGGCTGGTTCATTTGGCTGCTGTTCCTTTCATGAATGACTCCGGCGCTCTGCCGCTGATGCGTGTTCGGCTGGCCACTACTCCAACCGGGATGATGGTCAGGCCGCCCCAATCGCCATCCTTCGCTCGGCTGTCAGCGAGGATGATCTTCTTGTCGTTCTCGAACACCAGCCATCCAACAGTGATGCAGGTCGCTGGCTCCGCCTTCGATACTGAGCCTGAATGCCATGACGGATCGCTGAGGATGTCGAGCCACCTGACAACATACAGGCCAGGGCTTTTGTTCTTCTTTGATGTTGGCTTCACGAGCCACACGCCTCAGGAGTTCACAGCGGCACCTCGAGATATCCGAGGCCGTTGCATTCCGTGCAGAGTTCCATCGCAGCCATGTCGATGTACCCGACTTCCTCGCACTCGGCGCAGGGCTTCATCGAATCGGTCAGCGGCTTCGGGATCGTCAGCGTCACCGCATCGAAGTCCCGGCCACGGGCCACCACCAACTTCAATGGAACAGCGGCACCCGCTCGGCCCTGGCTCATGCTCAACTGGTTGAACTTTATCATCGTGGTGTCTGCTCCCAGGATCATGTCAGCCGCTCGTAGTAGCTCGGATGAAACTTGAGGGTCTGCGACCTTCTGATGAACTACAGCATGGACACGATACTGGAAGGGATGGCGCATGGTTCTCCTGACATGGGTGGACCTCGATCATCCCACACTACTGCGAAAGATGAAGCCGCTGTTCCTCCAGGATTAACGCTGCAACGCCCGGGCGAACTCTCGGCACTTCTGGTATCGATGCTTCAGGGCCAGGCGCAGGTGGCGATAGCATCCTCGCTCCGCTTCATCCCTCGAGCGACATAACAGCACGGGCACATCGTTCTGGACCTTGTGCAGGACTGACAGCACTTGCTCGGGTGTCATCTTCCCTCGCCAGCCACCGCCCATCTCGAGCATTCCGTAGTCGGCCTCGATGATCAGCAGCGGGAACTGTGTGGCTCCCCGCATCCCTGCGATCTGCTTGAAGAAGCGCACCCGATCGGTTCCACAGCATTTCACGAAGTCTTGAAGCGATTTGCGTTCAACAGCAGCCAATAGGGGGTCGATGTCCAGAACATAGTCGCCATGCCTAACAGTGCCACGAACAGTAGCGAGATGGCCGTAACAGGAGGCGAATGTCCACGGTTGCTGTTCCCTGGTGTCACATCGGATCGTTAGCAGTTGTTCAGGAAACTGAGACGGCCATCCAGGTACCCCTGTTTGACGACTTGACGAGATTTTCCCATCTTGATTCAATTGGCATCACATCTACCATCCACCATGTTGTAATTACAAAACACTCCATCATCTTGTCAAGTCGTCAAGGTAACGCCTAAACGATAGGCATTGGCCTTGTGCTGCTGTTCTAGTTTGACTTTTACATCTCCATCTCGTCAAATTCTCGTCACGACAAGTCAATCAACAGATCAGGATTCACCAGCGCAATCTCATCCCATGCTCGATTGCCAGCGGTGTCACGACACTCCATCGACCAGCCTTTCCGCTCGACCAGGGCCGTCCCCAGTTTGATCTTGCCCAGCGGCTTCAGTCCTCCATTTTCGCACCAGTGCGAGTACACCCGGTAAAGCGCATCCTTCGTGACGGTGTGCCCTGGACACTCGACGACATTCTCGATGAGGAACTGCCCGAGCCAGTCCTCTCGGAGCCTGTATGATTTTGTAGCATCTTCGATACTCGAGGGCGTGGGCATCATCCCGTTGGTCAGGTAGTCCGATGCACCTTGCACCAGCCAGCGGAGGATCCCCGGCCCTTCCTGCTCGGCCAGCCAGTCCCATACATTATCCCTCTTCATCGACTCGGGGATCTGCTCGCCCCACTTGATGAATCGCATCCGCCGCCAGATGCCATCGCTGGAGTCTCGGATGCCCGGTGCAGCATTCGTGCCGAAGAAGATCGACCCCTGTGGCTTCCAGGGCGATGCGTCAACATGAAGCCCTCGGTGGGTCATCTGCTCGCCGCCTGTCCACGCTTTGATCATCGACTCGTCGAGGAGTCCGCCCGTGGTCACCTCGCTCGATGCGATCATCCGCTGCGCTCGGAGCCTGACCAGTTCAGGCCGTGGCTTATCGCCCGAGCGATTCAGGCAAGCCATGAATGTCTCGATCTGTGCGTGGCTGCTGTACCCGCCAGGCGAGTCGCCGAGGACCGTGGCGATGGTGTTAATGAATGCCGACTTGCCATTCGACCCACTGCCGTGATTGCAGTAGACGGCTTGCTCCATCTTCCCAGTGGTGGCGACACCTGCGATGGCCTGGAGGTAGTCCCGAATGTTGAAGTCCGGCTGCCACACAGTCATCGCTTCAGTCCACAGCGGGCAATCGGCATCTGGATCCCACGACACCGGACAGCGCAACATGAATCGATAATCTGGTGAGTGCGGCAACAGTTCCATCGTCCTGAGATTCACGACTCCATTGATGACATTCAGGAGTTCGCAGTGAACATGATCGCCGAGATCCTCGAGCCGGACCCGCAGCCGAGACTGTGCCGCCTCCATTGCTCCGCTGATCGCCGCCTTGTTCTGAGCAGTTCGCAGGGCTGTCAATACCCATCGAGGTGCGCCAGCGAGTTCGCACGCCTCCCACCGCTCGACAAACAATCGCCCGACTCTGGCCCTGGCTTCGGCATCGCCTCGGAGGAACACGCCGGATTCGTACACCGCCCATTTGTTCTTGCCGCCTTCGAGATCCTCGCAATAGATCAATTCGCCATTGAGATGCTCGACCAGATACCCGGCGAGTTCCTCGTGCGTTCCGCAGTTCCCCGGCCAGGTCATCACCTGGATCGGATCATCGATCGGGTTGCTTTCCACTGGCACAAGGTCATCGAGCGATGCGCCGGAGTCGAGATGGTCAGATACATCAGCGCCATCCTGGCCCGTACCGACAGGCGACTCGACCACGCTGGCCACGATCCCCTTCTCCTGTAGTTGTCGGCAGATTCGATTGGCGAACTTTCGGCCCGGCTCATCCTTGTCCCGGATCACTCGCACCGCTTGCGGCTGGAGCGTCTGAATCTGTTCGATCTGCGCCTCGGTGAGTTTCCCGGATGACCCTCCGGAGATGCAGGTGGCAGCGTGTCCGCCCTCCCTGAGCCGCAGGGCATCCTTCTCACCCTCGACGAAGTACAGCAGCGGGATCGATTCCATCCCATGTAACTGCGGGAGATTGAACATCAGACGAGTGACTCCAGCCACTGACCCGATCCATCGCTCCTGTGTGGAATCCCATCGCTGTTGGCGGAATGTCTTGTCCCGGCTCTTCCCTCCGCCTGGCTCGAGGTAGTGGCTGCGGCACACACGATACTCGACGGCTCCATCGGGCCATTCGTACAGGTAGATCGCTGATGGCTTCGACTCGAGTTTCCTCGGCGTGTGCGTGTCCACGCTCTGGCGAATGTCGCCGATGGCGGCTGCGATGTCCTCCGGCGAGCATTGAGCCTGGCAGTGGTAGCGGTAGCGGTCAGTTCCCGGTGTGTGGAAGATCGACAGCGATGGGTTCTGGTCGCCGTTCCCCTTCCCGTGTCCAGGGACAGGACAGCACGCACTCCAGACGGTATCGCCATCGGGAGTGGTCCCCAGTTCCTTCAGTTGGTCGAACCTGTCTAGGATCATTTCAACTCCTTGATGACGATCTCTGTCGCCTCCCCTGTCGGTCCAGGCTCGACCGTTCCAGTGAATCCCACCTCTTCGAGTTCCTCGGCGCTGGGAAGATTGATGCCGCACGCCAGCCTGGTCGCACTAATGATGGCCCGGTGCCCGAGCATCCTGCGTGGCATTTGCTTCCAGACAGGTCCGCCCCTGCGGCACTCGCTCAGGAACTCCGTCCGGCTGTACTCTTCCAGACCTGCTGGCGTGTAGCGCCCGAGGGTGGCCGTGCAGCACACCTCGCCATCTTCGAGATCCTCGTACTTCGTCGAGACCTTGCTGATGCCATCTCGCCGCTGGATTTTCGTGTATCCGGCGTAGGTGATCGCCGTGGTGACCGCCCCGCCCTTGCGGAGGAAGATGACCTCCTCGCTCAGTGGATCTAAGTTAGTCCGGAAGATGTCCCCGACTGCCTTGGCTGCTTCCGCCTGGCTGAATCCAGACAGCACCGTGCCCTTCAACAGGTCGGCATATGCCTCCGGTGTCATTCCTCGAGCGGTCGCCACCTCGCCCAGTTGCCTGTCAACATCCACGAGTTCGCTCATTTCGCCTCCTCTGGCATGAAGTTGCCGATCCATCGAAGGATGGCCCGCTTCGACCAATTCCAACTGCGCTGGCCCGGATGGATTTTCGTGGGCATCGCATAGTCCGGGATGATTCCAGCCGCCCGCCACTTGTGGATGCACGCCTCCGATTTGTGCAGCATCCTCGCCACATCGCAGGTCAGCAGGATGTTATTGTTCCCATCCTGGATCCGCTTGTCGCTTTCCTCTTCGGTCCCCATCTCATTCCCCTTCCGAGGCGCTCGGCCTCATTTAGTGTTCATCCGGTCTTCGATACGGGCAAGTCTTCCAGAAGTCGCAAGTGGGATTGCACATCCATCCTGTTGGATTCGGGACGAAGCCGCCGACCTCTGCCATGTGATCGACTGCGGCCACGATCTTCCCGAGGCGGAGATGATGATCTGCGCCCCTGGTCATCTCGAGATGTTCATGTTTCACCCCTGACTTCAGCACTCGCAAATGATCCACCCGCACGATGTCGGTGTCGTACCCATTCGACTGCGCCAGCAGAGTGTACATCGCCATCTGCATTCCGTTTTCGTATGTGCCCCTGCTGTAGGTCTTCCCGGTTTTCCAATCCCGTACCCGTAGCTCGCCGTCTTCGTTGACATCGATCAGGTCTGGGTACCCTTCGAGTTCATACTCCTTGCCATCGAGTTCGATGATTCCTGCGAGGTACGGCTCGACCAGTTCGATGTGTCCGATCGTCGGTGCGACTTTCGTGTGCCAGCCATCGACGAACTGATCCACCATCTTCGATGACTCTTCGAGGTTCGGATCGGTTGCCAGGTCGGCGACACCATCGTCGATGCTTTCGGTGAATGAAACAGCCGCCACCTGTTGCAACTTTTCGAGCGGCAGAACTTCCCCGGCTTGCTTTTGTTTAAGGTAGGTTTCCGCAGCGAAGTGCAGGGCGCTCCCTCGCTTCATCGCCAGGCTTGAACCCGTGCGAGGTTCCCGCTCGATGTAGGTGCGTCGATACTTTTCCCCGCACGACATCGCCGCTGTCAGTTGCGTGTTGCTGTATCGTTTCTTCGGCTTCGGCTTCAAGATTCCCCAATCCCCTCGCTCGCTGTTCAGGAGACCAGAAGCGCATCAACTTTGCAACACCAGGGCTAAACCAGCATGAAACAGCCGGAGATGGCTATCTTCACGCCTTGCGGAATAGGACGGAAACGGGTACATTTACATTGTTCCTGGGCAATACCGCCCCACACAGAAGGAGGAACAAAATGACTCACCCCACCCCGAACCAGATGGCCGCCCTGGTCGATGGCAAACTTTGGATAGCCGACGATGGGAGTTGGCGCATCTACATGGACAGTCGCAAAGATGCCACCGTCTACTTCAAGATGGATGACTTCCACAATGCCGCCCTGGTCATCTCGATCAACGACTGCAACCAATCGGCGAACTGGTACGCATCACAAAAGAAGCGACTCGCCGAGCGGTACATGACCGCCGGGGTCGCCCTCGCCTTCGCTCACTCGAGTATGGAAGCAGCCGAAGCGATCATGCTCGAAGAGGTGCCAGAGATGACCGCCGAGGTGATCGACGAAGCGATGGGACACCTCGCCAATGGCAACACCTCCGAAGCCCTGGCGGCGATCGGATACGAGGTGGCCGATGTCTAACACTCCACACACGATCACCGATGGCACCTGCGGCGATACCGCCCTCATGTATTGCTTCGATTGCGATTCCCATTTCCACACAGATGCCACTGACGAATGCCACCATCGGGAATGTGAATGCCCGCCGGAAGTGGATCGGAAATTCCGGGTGACCTTCGGCGACCGCCCGAACCGCATTCTCGTGGTCACCCACGAATCGCTGGCCGCTCCCGACTGGTTCGACTGGGAATGCTGGATGGACCTGGATGGCGATCATCACGATGACGAAGTGAAGGCGATGCACCTCGCCATCGGCGAGTCCTTCGAGCCAGAGCGTGGAGCGGTCTGCTCCCCCTGGTTGATCGAACGGATCGCCGACTCGACTCCGGTGACCTGGAAGGCGGGCGAATGGATCTCCTGACCACCAACACCGGACTGCGGGCTGCGGCTCGTGTCATCGCTCAGAGGTTCCTCGACTCCGAAGGTATTCATCGCCTCGAGGATGGATCCTGGTTCCAGGAGTGCGATGCGGATGGGCTTCCCTCGAAGCCAGGGCCGACCTGGATGCAGATCCGGCACACCGTGGAGGTGATCTCGTACCAGAGCATGAAACAGCGAGCGATCGACATCATCCTGCTGGACAACGGGCCAGCGCACGAAGTCGGGATGACGATTCGCTGGTCTGCGAGGGCGACCTTCGCCCGGTTCGGTGTTTACTACCCGAATGGAAACAAGAAGCACACCGGGCCACTGATCGAGGTGTCCGCCATGCTGAAGGCTCAGGGCTGCCACAGCGAGGCTCTGACGACTCTGGCGCACGAGGTCGCCCACTGGATCGCAGACGGCGCTGGAGCCGCTGGGCGAGGCCACACGCCGCTCTGGCGAGTCGTGGCGGAGGCGTGCGGTGGCCCTGCCGCTGCAGAGCGAACAGGCCAGAACATCAGCCCGGCAGTGGCGGCGGAGATCGCCCGGCTGCGAGGGCCAGGAGTTCCCTACTCCTGCACGGAATGCGGCCATCGGGAATCGTTCTCGATGAAGCGGCATCGCACAACGGCGCAAGCCGCCATATATCGCCACACGAATTGCGGCGGCCTGTTTGTTCAGGTGGAAGGAGTAGCAGAATGATCCGCTCCCTGCGCCTGGACCAGCAGCGGCTGCTGGCGACCTGTCTGGTGCGCCGATACTTCGACGACGACGAAGTTGCGGAGGCTGTGATCGGTAGCGCCCGCCTCGAAATTCTCGAGACCTTCGCAGATGATGCGGCGATGTCTGACCTGATCAGACAGTTCGATGGCGATCTTCAGGGTCGCCCGCCGTGGTTGGCCACGGTCGAGGGTTCCCTGTCCCTGATCGAATCCCTGTCGCTCGACTTCCTGGTCGAATGCCTGGTCGTCACCCTACACGCTGAGGTTCTGCGTGGTGGCTGGAAGAATGAAATGGCGAGGGCATTGGTTGGCCTCGTGCAGACAATCATAGAGCGAGCGGAGGATGGAAATGAGTAGGTCTGACTGGTCGAGAGCGAAGAAGCGGAGGAAGGAAATGACAAGCCAGAGGCGGGTATCAATCGATGAGGCGGCGGCGGAGAACGATACTCCTCGCAACATCGTAATCTTCAATGATACCTGTGTGCAGAAGGGTCGGCGATGGTCTTCACCAGACGGTGATTCCGACTGGCCAGTCGAGTGGGAAGTCGAGACTTTTCTAGATGCCTACGGGGATCGTTTCCCGAGCGGCGATGTCGATGTAGTCACGGTGGGGAGGTAGCCATGGCAACCAATCGACCCACTGTACAGGAGATCGCCCTCGCTGGCGTGCTGGCCGTCTGGTTCACCGTATGGCTGGCCGTCTGGTTTCTAACTTAGCCTTTTGTGTCGGCCCGGAGGGATCCACATCGGTGGGCCTCCGGGCTATTTCTTCGCTCTATTGTCCGGAGATCTTCACAAGTCCATTATCGTGAATCGCTCTTCCCAGGATGTAAGCCATGATGCCGTTGGCACTCAGATCGACTTGACCTGAAGACAGACCTACAGACTCACCGAAAACCACGATCCCGACGAGTAGCAACAATGCTTGCGCTTTCCTCGACACCAGGAAATCCTTTAGAAACTGCATTCAGCGCACCTTTCTCTTCTTCGCACTCGCCACCCATCCGGTGATCCCTGCGAGACATCCGACAATGATTTCCCGCCACGGTGACGGGAGTAGTGGAACCGAATCTCGAACGACCGCACCAGTATATTCGCCAGCGGTTTCCAGGTTCGCATCATCGGAGATTGCACGGGTGAAGCCATCCCAGAAGGCGCAGCCGGAGACCGCAGCGAGCAGCACAACGATCAAAATCAATCCACGCATCACAGCCTCCCTTTCATTTCTTCGATGTCCTTGCGGCATTCTTTCACCTCGGATCTGGTCGTCCTGACCTCGTGCGTCAGGTTGCTCAGTACCTGGGAAAGGTTGTGGATCGAATGATTCAACTTCCGCATCTCATTTTCCAACTGCGTGATGGCCTTCGTTGACTCGATCAGCCAGGCCGCCTTGCTTCCGTTTTCTTTGAACTTCATCCCGCCGAGAAATGCGAAGACCTCACGCACCAACAGGAGGGCGAACACGCCAACGATCCCGATCGATGCCCAGGGTGGATCCTCCATCACTACGGGCCAGTTGCCGAGAAGGTCACGGTGCCCGCTGAATCCACCAGCAGATATCGAGTGCCGCTGCCTGGGAGTTCGGTGGAGTTCGGGAGCGTCAAGGTGTACGAAGCGGTCAGGCTCGCCGGGCCGATGATCTTCACAGTGTTGGTTCCATCGCTGGCAACCGGGCCGCTCTGGCCCTCGAGCCAGTGCATCGGGATCCATCCACTGTTCGCAGCGTTCCGGATTTTCAATGTGCTGGCGCTGGTCGTAGTGTCGAGCCAGGGCTGCCACGGTTCCGGTGCAGTCGGCGCAGTCGCTGCGTGTGACATCCCGAGGAGTAGATCGAATGCGGTGTTCAACTTCGCCACAGAATCGGCGAGCGTGTCACTGCTGATAACGGGTGAGTAAGACATTAGCCTTCGACCACCAGAACCAATTGTGACAATGTGACTACCTGATCCGCATTGCTAGGATTGAAGATCACGATCACCTGAATCTCCTTGAAGGTCGTGGCGACTTTGCGGGCGGTCAGTGGCCGCCAAGCGGACCACGATGCAATACTACTTGTTCGTGTACTAAACTGGATCGACACCGCTGTGTTCCACTGACTCGGATCAGCGTATCCGCTCCAGGTGTTCCCCACCGCTGTCGTACTCTGCCAGGATGAAGGAAACGATTCCCATGTGTAGTCCTCGAATTGAGCGTGGACGATTGCCCCGATTCGGTAGGTCGCCAGTGCCCCCGTGTCGAATGCTCCGGTCTGTAGTTTCGCCTGTGTCCCCGGCGTGGTTATCTCGTATGTCGTCTTCT
>Ga0233411_10000059_pt1 | contig 37836 bp, 69 predicted proteins | sample Na_anoxic_2_MG_FD_179799 | JGI IMG/M metagenome (GOLD analysis project Ga0233411, IMG submission 179799) | Seawater microbial communities from Saanich Inlet, British Columbia, Canada - Na_anoxic_2_MG | ecosystem: Environmental > Aquatic > Marine > Inlet | place: Canada: British Columbia...
CACTTCCATATACCATTACCTATCCATTGTACTGAATCTTCTCCCCAAAACTGAATTTCTCCTTGTTCTATTACATTAGATGTACAATAAACACATTCTTGAGTAGGTATTAATTTATTTAAATAACTCATTCTTCACCTTCGTCCAAATCTTTGATCATTAACACTTCTAACCTTCTTGAAGGGTTATACCCTTCTTTATCACACAGTTGTTCAAAATCTGACCATATGTCTATCTTAAAATACAGTCCCACTTTTTTCTTATTCTTTAACGGTTCTTCCATTCATTCTTCTCCTTTCTTCCTCTCTGACTTCCAGAACTTGGACCTTTTAAGGTACTGTTTCTGTCTTGTATCATCCCACTCTTCAATTCTAGACAAGTTGCTTAACCTGTCTGCAAACTTGATCAAGATAGCATCTTTGCTCTTGAGCCGAGGGAAATAATACCCAAAATCATCTTTTGATCCTTCATGCGTTACTTCCATTACTAAATCTGCTACAGTCTTGTTGAACTCTTCTACTAACTCTTCATATGTGGTATCTGTATCTTCTATAGTATCATGTAGCAATGCTGCACAAATTATATTTTCATCTGTAGTCACATCTTTTATTATCCTATATACTTGGCAACAATGAGCTTCAAAATAAGGCAACCCACAATCATCTAATTGAGTTTTATGTTTTTCTCTTGCAAAATCATATGCTTTTTCTATCATTTTGGTCTCCTATATAATTCCCTCAGCCTTGTAGTCAAGGTTGGACTCGAACCAACGTCTCCTTCTCTTGGGAAAGACCACAAGTTTTACTTTAACATTCCTGGAGTTTCACACAGGTCTGATGGTTAAAGTGCTGTCTAGGGTCATATTATATAGTACACCTACTCATTTATATATCTTTCTATATTCTTCCAATCTCTTCCAAATAGAAACATTTATATAGTAGTTCAGCTTTACTATGTTTATCCGAAAGGATGGGAAGGAAAAAAGATGGATCAAACAAACAAATACCAACAATTGAACTATAACGAGTTCACAGGCGTAGTATTAAGTATAATAGCTAGGAATTTACCAGTGGATGGTTTTGAACAATGAAACCTACTGTACAAGAACAAATCCAGTTGGGTCAGGCTATGAACCAAGCTGTAGAGTTTCTAAAAGACAAAGGTTTGAAGAATGGAAGTTACGACATTGCTTACAAAGAGATCGTGTTGAAGTTCTACAATATGAACCAAGAGATCAGGTCTGAAGCTTTCAAGGAGTCAAAATGATTATACAATTTCACTCTAACAATTCTGGTGGGAATCGTTGGCTCAATGATGACAATTGGCTAGCTTTAGAGAAAGCTGGTTGGAAGCTTTTCAGTTTTGGCGATTTTGTATATGAAGGAGATGATTACAGTTATAGTGAAGATGGTTTACCTGAAAGGAAAGGTGGCAAAGCTACAAATTCTATGGGTACTCTGGCTCATTATGCTTTCAAGAAGTTTGATAGCATGAAGGAAGCCATAATTGAATGGGAGAAACTTACAGGTTTAGATTCTACTGAAGAAGGTTGCAACTGTTGTGGTCCACCTCATTGTTTTTCAAGTGTAGATAGTAGAGTGTATTGTAGTGGAGAAGGTATTCTCCCTTACCTCTATCCTGAATCAGAAACCAATAAATCTAAGAGAGAATTGATTGAAGAGGTAAACAGAAATGACTTGGACTAACATTATGAACTTTGTCCATAACCAGAAGATTACTAAGAAACAAATGAACAGTTCGTTCGAGAGAGCTTTAGGATGGAGAGAGATAAAATGAGTGAAGGAGAAAAAATAATAAAAACTCACAAGGAATTGATGGTTAGAAAAGAAAAAGGGGAACAAAGTTTACATTTCATTTTAGAATGGATGGCTAATAGGTTAGATTTTCTCCAATTTTCATATAATATGATTTCTGAACAAACAGAGAAAAATAGGAAGAAGTTGTTGTCTGTAGAGAAAAGGATCAGAAAGTTAGAGGGTAAGAAAAAATGAAGAAGATACCAGTTCCTGTTTGCAAGAATCATGTAGACAGAGATGTGGTGTTAAAGATCATGAAAGATCTGAAGAAAGATTTGGCTGAGTTGTTTAGAGACAAACCTTACAAAGTTAACGGAGAGATTGACGAAGCTATAGATAATTGTGTAAAAAATAGGATGGAGAAAAAATGAAAGGAAGGAAACGAGGAAGGCCTCAAGGGTCAAAAAACAAAACAAAAGACGTAATGATAAAAACTAGCTTAGGTAAACTATCTCTATCTTCATTGAAGAAGAGTGAGTTGGTACTGAAAGGGTTTAATGACAGAATCATAGAACTAAAGAAAGATTCAAACATTGGAAACAATATAAATTCTATCAAACTTAAAGAATCTGCCTTGGTTGAATCTGAGGAATACTGGTCTCTGAAAAAGATAAAAGTTCCTGTTCTAAATTATAGTCAAATAAGTAATATGTATTATGTTTTCAAGAAGACTGAACGAGCAGAACGAGAACTAGAAAAATTTTATGAAGAGATAGAGTCTCTTATTAAAATATATAAATTACCTTGGTCTAGGAGAATTATCACATCGACTGCTTATTGGCCAGAAAGATCAGACTATTATAGTGTGGTAGAATGATGTTAAGCGTCCGTGTTTGTGAGGCTCAAGGTTGTATCGAGACAGCTGAGATGGTTTTCTTTGACGAAGACTTATTGACTCAAGCGTTTTGCCAGGACCATTTTGAGGAGAGCATGTTATGAAAATAAAAATAAAAACAATACAAATGGATTCAGTTAATGGATTAAAAGAACTAGAAATTTTCCTTAATAAAATCGGTTCTGAAAACATAATTAAGTTAATCATCAATGATGGAGATGATTGGGTTGTTGCAAGGATAATATACCATGAAAGGTAGAGTTTTAGATTTGTGGCAAGAGAAGCTTAAGCGTGGGATAGACTCAGACTTGGCTGACCATGAATTGTTGGCTACTGAGAACGAGGAAAGGATAGAGAACCCTTTCGGTTTGCCTGATGGGTACCAGATGGATGAGGATATGAGAGCTTACAGGTTGGAACCTGTCATGAAGTTGGGTGTGTATTGCGGTAACAGAAGAGTTTATGATTATGCTCACTATTTGAGAAGGAAGGGATTAGAGGAGAATATAGAATGAAGAAACAAAAAATAACAACGAGTAGAAAAGTAGGCGCACTTATCGCTAGCTTGTTTATCCCTGGGGTAGGCAGCTTTCTGGTAAAGAAAAACCGTAGAGCTTGGTGGCAGCTGGGAGTCTGGCTGTTTGGAATGTTCAACATATTAGTATTAGGTTGGTTCCTTATAGGTTTGGTCACTGGTCCTATACTTTGCACATTCGCTTGGATCTGGGCATTGGTAACAAGCATTATAGACTTGACAGAGGAATAAGATGAAACAGAAAAGAGGTGATGATACTGAGGTTGGAGAGTTGTCTTTGAAATCTATAACTTTGTTAGACGACTTGTACAAAGTTCATTTGTTGACCCCTGGCGAGGTTATCTGTGTGTTGAACTTGGCTTTGTACTACAACCATCAGCATATGACTATGGAGATGATGAAAGAGTTAGGGTTCCGTGAACAGTTCAGCACTGCTAACATTGCTGCAGCCATGGATCATGTGAAACTAAGGAGAAAGGAAGAAAAATGAAAGAACAAACGAGAAGGAACTGGGTAGACACTTTGATCTGTTTAGCTTGGGTATTAATAGCTTTGGTGAACAGTATCCCTTACAACGACCAGAGTATATTTATTTGGTTGATCACATCCAACTTTGTTGTGGTTGTATACTTACACAATAGGTCTGTGAAACTGATAGATGAGTACCATGAATTTGTAGACGATTTAACATATGGTTATAGAGATTACATGTTGGACACTGGCCACAGACCCGCGCAGGGTTTAAAAGGTAAAAAAACAAGATAGATTATAATCATTAAAGGAGAACAAAAAAAATGAGTGAAGAAAACGAATGGAAAGAAGTAGGCGTACAGAGTGGAGAAGTAGAGTATCTAAAACTAACAGAGAACCAGGAAGTGGTGGGAACATATGTAGCTCAAGGCGAGTCTAAAGAGTTCAAAACACCTCAATTCTTTTTCGATACTGATGAAGGTACTAGAGTCTGTGTAAGCGGGTCTACAGTTTTGACAAGAAAGATGAAAGACGTTACAGTAGGTTCTGTAGTAAAAGTTATCTATCTTGGCAAGAAAGACAACGAAGATGGTTCAAGACAATACAAAGACTACCAAGTGTTTGTTAAATAAACCTTAGGGGTGGGGTTAAAGCGATCTGGTTGGTTCAGAGCTCTTCTTTGATCCGAAGACAACCTTCCTTATCCAACCAGACCACCCTTAACTTAACCCTAGACAGCACTGTTTCATTAGGTAAGGGTAGCATCTTTGGATGTCCTTAACAAGCAAAGAAGCAGTTAAAACTTGTGTTGGTTTCCACGCCACTGATGGCAAGGGCTGCAGTTCGCAACTGTAAGTGTGCACATGCCCATCACAAGGCTGAGGGAATATATATGGAGGAAAAAGATGAATTGTAAAAAAAAACATAGAAGGAGACAAGTTTACCAAATTAGATGCAAAGATTGTGGACAAATTGACTATGATTGTAAACAATGTGAAGATCTGAAGGCAGAGATTAGTAGAGTGAGCAGAATAGCTGAAAGAAGGCATAGATCTATTGTTGAATTACAGATTAAGCATAAGGCAGAGATTGAAGTTAGAAGGGAACAAGTAATAACAGCTGAGGCAGCAGTAGAGATAGCAGAAGCTAAAACAAAAGAAAAACTAAAATGGTTAGCAAAAATAAGAAAGGAAATAAAGTCGAGATAGAAGTTGAGAATATCTTAAAGTTGCAAGATTATGCAGTGATGCGTAGTCCACGTATTTTCACACACATAGGGTACCACAAATACATCAGCAAAGACAACGATTACTTCAACCTGTTTGACATAGTCGCTAAGAAGTCAGGGTATTGTAGATGGATCCAGATAAAATCTAACGCTTGCAATGTGTCAAGGGTCAAGAAACCTATCGCCAACTTTGCAGACAGTTACGGAACCAAGATCTGTGACACGTTCGAGATCTGGTTACGTGTTAAACGTATGGGGTTTGTGGTGTATGAGTATAACATGTATGGTAGTATATGGTTGAAAAGTTATTTGAACATACAAGGCGAAGAATGTGACGATTTCAATATTTTGCAAGGGGGAAGAAAATGAGAATTTTTAAAGAGTTTAACAGAAGTAGTGATTGTATAATTTGTCACACTAAAAAGAAAGGAAAAGCTGTACTTCTAGGTTTAGATGGTACGAGAGAAGATAACATAGAAGAAGCTTTACAAATACATTTAGATTGTTTAAAGTTAAGAATAGATAAGGATAAAAATAATCCTAAGCAAGGTTTGATCTACCAATTTCTTAATTTTCAAGAGGTGAACTATGAGAGAGATTAAGTTTAGAGTATGGGATAAAAAACAAAGACATATGGCTATACAGGGTACACCAGATATAGAAACACTTGGTGGATTTGCATTCCATTGGTTCGATGATGAAGAATTAGCTAAAGGTGATTTAATTTTAATGCAGTACACAGGTCTAAAAGATCAGAATGGTAAAGAGATCTATGAAGGAGATATATTAGAACAGGATGGAGCAAAGATAGTCATAAAATCTGAAGACTGGGTAGAGTTTTATGCAGAATGTTTAGATGAGTACCATCCAAATTGGTGTGAAGATTGGATCAGGGATTTTTATAGGATTAGTCGTTTTACAATTGTTGGCAACATACTTGAGAACCCAGAGTTGGTGGAGAAGTGAGCCCTTGCCCTAACCCTCATGTGGTGCAACATAATGGTGAGATAATTATTCTCTGTTGTCATACCCATGCTAACCGTTTTGTAGAGGATTTTAAAAGAGAAACAAAAAAGAAAATGGAAGAAGAATATAAAATATTAATATTACAAGAAGAAGACGAAATAACTACTCTTGGTTTGAGAGTATATAAAGAAGGTTATCTTTCGATCACTCAATTTAGAGAAGGTAGTCCAGATTCAGTAGTAGCTCTAACAAAAGATGAGATGGAAAAAGTAGTTCAATTTTGGAAAAGGAACCATAATTGAATTAAAATGAGACATCTTGCTGTTAAAAAATTAGAGAAAGATAAGAATGATCTTTCTATAAGTAAGAGTAGGAGAGCTAGGGCTAAAAAAATTATAGCTATTTTAAGAAGAGATAAATATAAATGTAAAGTCTGTAAAACTACAAGTTTTTTGACAATAGATCACACCTATCTTCCAGACAGATACAAAGGTGGGAAAAGAACTCATGTAATTTATAAATTACATTGGTGTAGAACTTTGTGTTTAGATTGTCACAAAAAAAAGAATGAAAGAGAAACTAAAAAGAGGAAGAATGATGTATACAAACAATGAACAAAGAGAATCGTGGACGCAGTATATGACAATATACAAAAGGAAAAAGAACGGGTTGTTGCAAGTGTTGAACATGAGCGCAAAGATAAAGTTTAACGAGAAAGAGATTAAAGATCCTAAGAAAGTGGTGACAAAGATCCAGAAACATCTTAGACATTTCCAAGATACAGAATATTTGATCAACGCGAAGAAAGGAACGTTCATGAGGCTTAACAAGAAAGGTAACAAATTTCAGTTTTATACTCATAACCATCAAGGCAAGAATTATTTGTATTGGGTTTTCAAACAAAGTAGCGTAGAGGACATAGACAACGTTTCTTTTGTCAACTAGGATGGGGTATTATAGTAAAGCTAAGGTGTCTAAAGATGTTGAAGACTTGTTCAACAAAGTTGTTCCTGATGAAGTTAAGAAACTGTTCGATGAAGCTAGAAAGAATGAGTTACATTACCAAAGACAGTATTATGCTAAATGTGTAGCTAAAAAGAAAAATAAAAAAAAATAATTAATCAAACTCGTATCCTTCAAATTCTTCCAGATCTTCGTCATCTAGTTCAAATGTAACGTCAACTCTCACTGTGTGATCGTCATCGTCTCCATCTTCTAAGTAAGAAACTTTTAACTCAACGTTAACTTCTCCTTCCCCATCTTCTCTACCGTCTCCAGCATCCCAGTCAAGGTCGTAGTCGTCAGAGCTAACAATCTCTAGATCGTCTTGGTCTTCAATATCATACCCTTCATCTAATAGATATTCATGTAGGTCTTCCAAGAAATCATCATCTTTAATTTCTTCATCGAATAATTCTAGAACTAACTTTTCTCTATCAGTTTCTGATAAGAGTTCTTGTACGTCTTCTTTAGTATAATTCTCGCCCTCTATAACTATAGGTGCGACAACTTCAACCTCTTTAATTACTTCAACTGGAACTTCTACATAATCTGTAAGAGTAACTGTCTCAGTAACTGTTTCTGGTGCTCCAGAAAAATCAGTAGCTACAAAAAAAACACAAAGTAAAGCTAACACACCAAAAACTGCATATACCCATGAGGGTAATCCTGTTTGTTTTGTCATCATAATCACATCCGATAATCGGAAAATGTAACAAATATAAGGGTTTTTACCCTATTTAAGCTTTGTTATAATCTTTTAAGTAGTACTCAATCAGTCCATACACCAAATCTGAGCCTCCAGCGACTATCCCAGCCAGTGCAGGGTCTTGAGTTATTACCCAACCAGCGATTCCACCGACCACTGCGATTATCATTTTCTTACGTCCAAATAGAAACTTTTTCAAGTTCCAGTCTTTGAAAGACCAACTTTTGCTTTTTTCTTCTACCATTTTATCCTCCATTAATACCTAATAACACAATAAACACTAAGAATGCGAGACACATTAAAACAAAATCTTGTTCAAAGGTTAGCACGGAAATCTCCTTCATCTTCTTCAGGTATCGTGTTCAACCATTTGCCCCATAACTCTTTATACATATGGTTCTTGAATAACTCTTTCTCATGCTTAGAATTAATAGTCCATGAAAAGAACGCACCCATAATAAATTAGTGTCTAGAAAGTATATAACTCTTTCTATAATAAAACTCTTTCAAGAATTATGGCTAGAACTGTAATACCTACTGTAGCCAGAACGTACCACAAGTATTTTATCTGGTTAGTATTGTTCTCCACCAACGTAGACATTACTAGCAACCTGTCATTCATTGTCACGAGCTCTGTCCTCTGGCTTTGCAACTGCTCGTAGATCATAGAGTTTGTTATTTTGATGAACGTTTTTTCTCCTTCTGTCATTTATACTACCTTTGCAATCAACAACACAAACAAAAACGCTGCTGCAATGGCTATTATCCAGTTAATGTCTTTAATGCTAATTCTGTTTATATCTGTTTGGTTGCTTAATTTCTTAATGTTCTTGTTTAACTTTTTCAACTGTTTACTTTGTTTGATTAGTTCTTTGTATATGATCCCTGTGTGAGTGTTTATGTCTTCAGAGGTGTTAATGATTGTAAGATTATCTTTGCTGAAGTCTACATCACTTTCCAAGGGTAGTATTTTTTTGCGTCCATGTGTGTTGGTCATTGAAAGTCCACCATATATCTTCGTACTTATCTAGAAGACTATGTCTTTTTTTCTTGAATGCTTTCACACTTTCGCTAAACCAGTAACACCAATCTAAAACGTACCAGTTTTCGTCTTCTGCCAAATATATTACATAAGCATGGCCTACTTTCTTCCCTTTATTCCTTGGGTCTTGCACCCAACCTGCACAAACTTTCAGTTTGTATGCTGGAACGTCCAAAAGTCTTAGTAGAGATATAATCAACAAAGCCCCATCTTCACAGTCTCCAGTCTTATCTTGGAAAGTTAACTCTGGATTCTGCCAGAACTCAGGCATGTTAAACTTGCTAGAGTCTGATACATACTTGATCCTCTTGCCAACATATTTCAGTATAGCTAAAGCTTTGTCATCATTTGATAAGGTAGTGTAACGATTTAAGACTTTCCTTAGTATGTAAGATTTGGTCAGAACCAGATTCCTAACATCGTGTTTGTGTTTACCTTCTGTAACATAAGTTATTGGACTTCTAGGCCAAGCATGGTCCCATTGTAAAGCTAACAACTCTTCAGCATTATCTTGAGCAACTTGGTCTTGCAACTTTGTTAACACTTTTGCTTCTTCAGTTAAAGCTAACCTTAATTTTATTTCTTCATCAGTGTACCCATTAAGAAAATAATCCAAAGTAGGTTTGACCCTATCTTTGTATAATTTAAGATCTATTCCCATACCCATACTCCCCAGTCGTACAAGAAAGCTGGCCTGTCAGCTGCTGTAGTCATAGTATACTTCCCTATCACTTGGTACCCTGTATTAGTTAGGCTCACTGGTTCTCTTGAAGTCTGTGTGTAATAATCAGACCCATTGTTGGAACTAACCGCGTACACTATGCTTCCACCTTGCAACTCTAACCTAGCCATAGCTAAACCTATGTCGAACGTTTGAGGGTTGGTCCCTTCGGATTTGTTAGGCGTATCTACAGTAGTTAACAAATCATTGTTAGTACTTACTGCTCCACCTTGCACATCCCAAGAATGAGATATGTCTGCTGTTATTGAATTGCTTCCAGTTGTTGTTTGTACTCTGAATCTAACATAATAGTTAGTAGTCAATGTTGAAAGATCTACAGCTCCACCCCAGTTTGTCCAGTTAGAAGTTGTAGAGGTTCTATATCTTATGTAAGCTTCGTTAGCCACAGAATCAAAATAAACTTCATAGAATGTATGGCTTGTGCTTGAAGCTCCTAGACTAATGATGTCTACAGTTGTTGACCCATCAGTTGCTTGAACCTTGAACAAACCTGCTGGAGATCCATCTGTAATCTCTACATCTACCATAAAAGTACCATCAGCAGTGTTACCATCCCAACCAGTAGATCCGTTAGTAGTAGCTTGAGCAAAAGCTGTACCAGCAGAAGTATGGTTAGCCACCATTCTTAAAACTCCAGCTGTCTCAGATATAGAAGAACCCTCACCTATCCCATCTATGGCTGTTGTCCAGTTAACTGCACTAATTGAAGCGTCTCCAAAATCATCATAAGTGTTGGCCACAAAAGCTCCAACTTGAGCGTTGACAAAAACATTAGAACCTGAACCACCTGAATCTAAACCAGTTCCATTAATATTGTAAGAAAGATACCTGTCTTCAGAAACATCATTTAACCTATTTTTAAAAGTTCCAGCGTATTCATGAGACCAAATACTGAGCAAACTCATGTAAAGCATTTCTCCGTACAAAATGTTAAAGTCTCCATCGAAACAGATATCTCCATCACTTTTTGGTAAATCATACTCTCCCATTTTACTTCCTCTGGTTCACTCTCAAAGCGAACTCTAAAACATGTTGTGTACCTATTCCCATTTTATTCTTGGTATACCACTCTTGCAACTTTTCTTCGTCTACGTCTGGCATAAGGTTCAATAATTCCCTTGCCTGTTTGCTTATTTTTACCTTCTCCATTTTATACTATCCTGTTCACTACAATAAAGAGGAACTCATCTGTGCTACTTTTACTTTCTGCTGTGAAAGTGTCTTCATCTGTCATTAAGTTTGTACTATCTGTGTTAAACAATGCAAACCCATCTATGTCATACCCGTTAGCATCAGTCGTAGCCAACTTACACCTAATCTCTACTTCATGGTTAGTTTCATCAAAAGTTGGATAACTAGCTTCAAAACTTCCTAGATAATCTCCAGAACTCGCTAACTTGATATCATCTATTATTAAATCTCCTGCTATCAATGTATCAGCAGTATCATCAGTAGTAAATTGGAAAAAAGTGTAATCACAAGCTGTGATTGTAGGACTACCAGTTGTGCTGTCTGCAGTAGCGCTACTAAACTTTATAGCGTTCCAAGCTGTAGTAGTCAAGTCTGCTTTGTCTCTAGTATATTGATAATAATCTCCTGAAGCACTACCAAACCTTATAGTAACAGCATCAGTTGTGGCAGCGTTGTTGTAAGCGTCAGCGCTAACATAAAACCAAATCCAAAAATCTTTAGAAGTGAAATCTAGAGAAGTAGTAGTCTTGCTAACATTAATGTCTGCACTAGTAGCGTCGCTCTTGATCATGTTTAAAGCATTGCTACCTTCTTTGAAAGAAGACGAGTTTAAGCTAACTGTGTTAGTCCCACTTGCTGTCCAACCTGTTGTAGCTTCACAATCGTCCACACTCTCTGTGCTGTTGATAGGTATAGGGTTAAGCAGATCTGTGTCAGATATTGCTGGTGTTTGGTTACTTATACCGACCTTAAATTGTGAAGAGACAGTATAATCTGGACTAGATTTATACCCTCTGTTCAATAATACTTTTTTACCATCATTCGTGATTAAACTTCCTGTTGCCATTATTCCTCCATTGTTACCTGTATCGCTGGCGTTGTAAACTGGCTACCAGCATTTTTGATTGAGTCTAGTGAAGCTGTGGTGGCAGCGTTCTCGGTTACTCTAACTTTTACACCTGTACCATCTGTCACTGTTATGTTTTCTTTAAGACCTACTGTCACTCCTTGCCATGTCGTACCATTATCAAAGGTAATCTCATATTTTAAAGTACCTGTTACAGTTCCTACGTTAACAGTAGCATGTTGGAAAGTTGTACCTATCGCAATCTGGTCACTGACCCAAACTTGGCCAGAAGTGAAAGTGATCTTGTTAGTAGATGTGTTAAACGTAGCTGTGCTAGTCCCACTGTCATGGAACACAGTGTCGTACACATACTCTTTGTAAATATTGTTACCTTGGTGAAGTTGTTCGTCTGTAGAAGATCCTAAATCTGTGTCACCAAACTGAGCAGTTCCAAAAACACCGTAAGTAGAATGGCCAAAGATAAACAAGTTAGTTCCACCTACAACTTTCTTCTGCATCTTCATATACCTTCTTTGGTATTGGATATTATGATCTAAGTCGATCAGTTGAGTTAATACTTCTTGGTTCTTCCCTAACTCTTCTTCAATTCTTCTAATCCTTCTTGAAGCATCATTCCCCCAATTATTAGTCCTTAACTCTTCATCGCCTACGTTAACCGTATCAGGTTTGTAAGGGTAAACCATCTCTATCTCTGTTACCAAGAAATCTCTATCAATATTATTCACAGAGTCCACAACTCTTAAAGTTTGACCAGGGTACACGTCAGAAATGTCTATAACAGATAACTTTGTGCTAAGGAAAGGATCTTTATACATAGCTATATACTTCTTACAATAATCTTGAACATCTGAAACATCTTTCAACTCTGTTGCAAACTGTGTTTTCTTATGTTCACCATAAGTATCAATACTAGTCTGACTTTTGTTTAAAGCTGTACGTGTAAGTGGTTTGTTATAGATGAAAACTACATTGCCTGACCCTGCACCTGGTATAGACCCAGACTCAAAGTTTACTTGTTTATTCTGAATATCTACACTGTAATCAAAAGATCCACTTGTAGCATCGTTTCCACCAGTCTGTAAAACTCCACCAACTTCTACCCTCATATCAAAAGGAGTAGATGTTAAAGTAAACTGAGTCTTAGCACCTGTACCATCTTGAGCGTCTTCAGTTTCTACTAACTCTTCACTACCTAAGATAGTATATTTGTTAACAAGTTTAGATTTATCAATATTCCAAGAAGGAGAACTAACAATATTACTACCTACTGTTAAAATCTTAGTATTACTTTGGTACCCTTTTGGTTCAAAGTTCACCAAATCTGTTTTAGGGTTATAATAAAACTGCCAATCTATCAATCCTGACAAAGTCTGAATTCTCTCAAACACATCAGCATGGTTGCAAACAAACTTGTTAACAATCAGAACAGTTCCTGAAGACAGGACGCTTGTAGCGTCTGCTGTCAAGTCAGAGTAAGTGTTTACCAAAGTCAAGACAATTTCTGATATTTCTCCAGCTTCAGTATCAATGTTAAAATCAAAAGATTTTGTTACTTCAGCTCTAACAAGTTTGATAGTCTCATCTTCTATAACACAATCTATGTAAGCTCCATTAAGCTTGAAAGAAGAAACAGTACCTTTGAAGATTTTTTCATCTGTGGCTGTACTAGCACCTCTCCATATCTCTACTGTGTGAGCTGCATTGTTCTCGTCAAAAGAAATAGTGTCCAAGATGCTTCTATGAAACCTGATCATCCCAGAAGTTATCCTGTTCTTGATTTTTCTATTAATCTTCCAAGTAAGCAAAGTGGTAGTAACATCTGTACTATCTACATGAACTTGTTTAAGTGTTGGGTTTGCCATTATACTCCTGCTTTCAGTATGATTGTGTAAGGTAACTGGTTAGGATCTCCTGCGTTCTCTGCAAAAGTCATCCTTGAAACCATTACTAAGGCTGTCTGGTTAGGTACAACATCTCCGCTACCCATAGTTTTCTCTTCGTACCCTGAGCTAAAAGTAACTGTACTCTGTGCTCCATTGATCAAAGCTTCCAGCCAATCTTTCTGGTCTGCTATAGATGTTATAGGTCCACCAGTGCTTAGCCTATTAGTAGCTGCAACTTTCAACGAACCTGTCACAGTTATAGTTTTAGTAGCTCCTCCTAAATCTAATAAAAAAGTGTTAGCTGGTGCTCCTGCCGGTAAAGGCATTATGTCTAACTGAGCGCTTATGTCTGAATTTACTCTTTCTACATCTCCATCACTGAACGTGAAAGTTACTCCTGATTTTGTTATTGTTACGTTTGAATCTGCCATTTTATATCTCCAATTGTCCTTTATATTCTGTGTATATGTTATCTACTTTTAACGCTGCTTTCTTTCCTACTATGCCCATTAAAGTCTTGAACCTAGCACCTAAACCACCTGTACCATTGTTCAAAGTGTCTGTGACTGCTATCTCGTTAGCTGTATACAAATCATCTATCGCTGGCATCAAGTCTTGCTCAATACGTCCACCTGTCCCAAAGAAAGAGTTAATACTGTTAGTCAAACTGTTCTTAAACTCTGTAGTTTCTAACCCTGCAGCATTGTTCAAGTTAGCTATAACGTCTACAAAGTTGTTAAGACTACTAGCAAGAACGCCACTAATCAAACCAGTGATAGAAGTTTTAACACTCTCTTTCTTCTCATCAGATATAGGGATAACCAAAGAGATTATCTCTAACATTAATGTTAAGAATACATCTGAGAACATTACAATCTGTTGAGCAAAGATAGTTTGTAGTACGAAAGATAACCCTGATAAAACGTCCATGAAAGCTATAGCCATAAAATCTGCAGACTCTCCCAAGTTACCTGCTTCAGCAGCTTCCCGACTCTTGCCTATTGCTTGGAAAGCTAACTGGGTGAAAGGAGTCATGATCTCTCTGACAGCAGCAGCTATAGGTTTCAATAATATTAGTAAAGGAAATAAAAGGACAGTGATCACATCAGCTATAGGTTTTAACAAGAAAGATACAAGACGTTCTAGCAAAGATATTATTCTTAACAAACTAGAGAACCCACTAGTGATAGATTTTAGAAGATCTACTATGTTCCCAAACCCTGTCTCTTTGATCCCATCCCTAAACCCTTTTTCTGTTTCTGCCATTTTAGTTATACGTATCCGTCCTATCTGCTACATCTAATACTATTGGTAAAATGGGGTTAACCAAACCTGTCAAAGTTCTAAGCCCTGCTCTTGTAAACTTTTGGAAGAATCCAACATTGTTATCTTCAGCGTTACCAAAAGAAGGCAACTCAAAACCTGATACGGTGTCGATAGCGTCAAAGATAGCTTTGAAGAAGTTGTCTATACCTAACTCTCCATCACTCTTGAAACTGTCCCAAGCCAAACCTGTAGCTTCCAACAACTCAGCCATACCTTTGATAATACCTTCATCTCTTACAGTGTTAAAAGATTCATCTATAGCTTTGGTCATATCTTCGTCTACACTGAACACATTCTGGATCATGCTCAAAAAATCGTTCTGGAACACTGTAGTGTCTGACCCTACCCTTTCTCCTAAAGCTATTACTTGTGCACCAAACGCTGACACTCCCACAGCTGTTATGTCGTTCATGAAATTGTCGAAAGCTGGTATAATCTCGTTCAATATTGTTTCTTTACCAGACAGACTGAAGATTCCTACAATCTCTGCGATACCTGTCAAGAATATGTCTCCGATTAGTTTGATAATCCCTGCTGACAAAGTTGTAATAACAGCACCTAACCCTAACAAGATAGTCTGAGCTCCAGCTGCTATCTTCAAAGGGTCTCCTTCAGCTACACCTTCTCTCATGAAAACCATAGCTTGTTTGAAGAAAGGTAACATCACTTGGTTGATTACGTTCACAATCGGTTTAAGTATCAAGAGTATAGGCGTTAAGAAAACTATAACAACATCAGCGATAGGGGAAAGGAGTAAAGATATTAGTTTGAATAAACCTGAGATTACAGAGGTTAAAGATTTAAGGTTGGTTAACAAACTTACCAGAAGTTCTACAACAAAAAGCAAACCTGTAGCCCCAAGAGCTGCCTTGAAACCCACTTTTAGATCTTTAAGGAACCCTTTGCTAAGACCTACATTCCCACCTTCAGTACTTCGATCTCCTTCTAATCTTATCCTTGCTTCTAGTTCTGCCATCTTACATAAACAACATCATCGGGTTGTCTTTCATCATTGCGTTATATGCTATACTCATTAGTATGACATCTTCGTTAGACTCTTCCCTTAATTGAGAAGGTGTACAACTAAACATCTTACACAACACTGCTTGTTGCACTAACTCCATCGCCATTTCGTCTTTGCTTCTATTCTTTAAGACTAATCTGACTTTTTTTTTAACCCTTTAAGGTCTTTAGTCTGGTTGTGATCTGTTATTTGTTTTAACAGAAAAACAGCAGACTCAGATGGTAAGTTGAAAAGACATTCTTGTTTAGTAACTCCTGCAACATAGAAAGGAGCAGAAGCCACACCGAATTCTAACATCTTAAAACAGATATCTTCAAAGTTTTCTGCTTCAGTTATGTTATCTATTGTTACTTTTCCTTTCCTTACCAGCTTAGCCAACTCTAACTGTTCACCAAACTTAAACTTTCTAATCCTAACAATATCGTTAGGATCTAACCCTGGTACTTGTTTAAACTCTTTCATTATGCTTGTGTCACCACGTTTATTGTAATATCTTCTGCACTGTAAGTTAAATCTTCAGTCACTAATTCATGTAAAGATTCATTGTTACCCCAGTCTGCGATCTTACCATTAGTCAGTATAATATCGACATAGTGATTAGAACCATCATCAAACCTTAAAGCTACTGTCGCGTCTGCAGTCTGAGTAGAACCTACTGCTGAAGAACTTCCTCTGAATGTATCAATAATAGTTTCGTCTAACTCTTTAACTGTAAACTTCATACTTAGTGCTAGTTTCTTTGCAATACCTTGTTTAGAAGTTCTTGAACCTATACCATAAAACACTTCACTGTTATTGCTAACAGTTAACTCTACACTATCTATTATGTTTGAAATAGCTGAAGCGTTAGGAATTTCTATGCTTCCTCCTACAAAAGTGAAAGGGCTGTTAGTACTCAATGCTTGGTTTGAGCTAATAGTAGAATCTTTTGTTACATCTCCATACATACCTTCAAGAGTACAAGTTAAAGCTTCGCCAACTGAACATCTCAAAGTCATTGTTGCGAACACTACACCAAGATACTGGTTCTCTCTGTCTGTGGTAACATTGTTATGGTTACTGCTTACTGTCACACTTGGTACTGTAGATCCTACAGTGTAAGCGAAAGGTGAAGCTACCGTTCCTGCTCCACTGACTGCACCTAATACATATTTTAAGAAACCCATATCCTGCGGTTGAAGGTCTATGGTAACTGTTCCTTCGAACTTACCTGCGATTATGCTAGCTGGTTTTCTACCACCAGAGCTAGACCCAACGAATCCGTAACTGGTGATATGTCCTGCGTTTTCTTTTACTTTAAAATCCTGGATCAGACCAAAAGGTTGGTCTATTGTTCCTGGTGATGTCCCGTATGTTGACTCTTCTGCGTATAAAGCGTAAGTCTCTACTCCTGCGATTATTTCTCTATTTGCCATTTTGTTTTACTTCCATTGTGAAAAAATACCCTAACCAAATTGAGTATAGGATCATCCCTAAACCCAACCATCCTAACATCCAAGCTCCTTCAACATTAAAATACATCAAGATGTACCTCAACGCAATCTCGCTCAGTCCTGCCAAGAATGATGCTTTGATCTGTCTTTCTTCAATCTTCATCTTTTACTATCATCTATGTACTCATACATTCTAACTTTAGTCTCTCTAGCTAGTTTGTGAGTAGATTTTACATAATCTCTTATCTCTGTTATTTCTTTCTTGATACTCTCTATCTCTTCTTTCAGTTCTTTATCCATTATGCTCTTTCTCCTAGGTTGAACCCTTTAAACTGAAAATCTATAACTCTTCTAAACATCCCACTACCTTGGTCTATGTTAACTTCTGTAGACCCTCTAACCATATTCGCTGGAGGGTACATGATGTTCTGGATATGGGTTCGCCATAACCTTTTAGCTGCGTTTGTCATATTGTGAGACAAAACATCTACCAACATAGTGTTCATGGTAACTTCTGATATTGTTTCACTTGTACCATCTGTCTTGATCCTAACATAATCTGTTGCCTGCAGCTTATCTTTTGTAGCAACATCTACCTGGAAGATAACATTGTTATCTTGTGTATCACTTTGGAACCCTAGTACGTTCCCTCTAAAATCTATCTCTGATACTGTGATCCTTGGATAATCTGTCCTTTTCAAAGAACTAGAAGTATCTCTCTCAGGGTTAGAAGGGTTAATCCAACTAATACCTGTTGTACTGTAATCATAATCTATTATCACTTCTGTAGCTCCATCAAAAGCTGAAGCGAAAACAATCTTATTGTTTGTAAGGTCTACTGTATAATGTTCCCATTTTGTTTGGGCAGAACCTCCACGAGTTACAGAATTAATACACAATAGTTTAGTATTGCTTACTGTAACATCCGTAGCCAAGTTTAAAGGTGTAGAAGACTCTGAAGCTGTGTTAGTGTGGCGTTTGCTTAACCCAGACCTAGCTGGTTCTTTATAACCTGCTCTAAGAAACTCTACAAAAATATCTTTGGGTCTAATCAGTACTGCCATAATTCACACCTCACGAACATCTATCGGTTTTCGGATAAATAGAAAATACACAAACTAGTATTTAAATAACGTTTTACAAGTTACGAGTGATAATCTCATTGATAAGTTTATCATTATAGATAACCCTTCTGAAAGGTGCGAAAGCTACCATACCCTTTGGTAAAGATTCTCTATCTTTTGCTGACAACTCTTTTTTCTTTAATGATCTTGCTGTAGAAGCAGGCCAACCAGGAGAAGGACCAGTAGTAATTGCACCAAGATCATAAGACCCAAACTCTAAAGCTGGTGCGTAAGGTACAGTAGAAAAAAGGACAATATCTTTACCCTCTATACGGTAACCTATACTATCTAGATAATCACCAAGAAATACTAAACCTAATCTGATTATCTCTTTCTTGATCTCTCTTACTACTTCTTTACCAATCTGATCTGCGTTAACCATCTAAACGAATAAGAAGCCAAACTTCAGAAACACCAGTGTTCTCAAACTCGTCATCTTCTATCCTTCTTTTAACTAGCCAGAATTCACTATTAACTGTTACGGTGTCTCTTTCTTGAATATCTGCACCAGTCTTAGCGTAAAGTTTAGCAGACCCTACACCAGCTACACCCAAAGACTGTAACTCTTTCTCGTCTTGTATTCTCTGGAAGTCAGCTTTAATAGTAACAGAAACTGAAGAAGTAGCGGTTACGTTACCCAGCCCGTCTCTAGTAATAGTTTCTCGAGTCCTGGTAAAATCTGCACCAAAACGGTCTACAATCTCTTCATAATACTTTTTGAAGACATCTTTATCTTTACCTGAAGTTCTTGTAGTAACCATCTTTAAATTGCACAAACATCTGCACGTTTACCTATCATTTCTAAGATCTCGTTTATCCTTTTTCTGATCTGATCTATAACTTCTCTAATGTTAACATAAACTTCACCAACAGTTACAGCCTTACTCCCTAAAGAGAAACTAGTAGCATCATCATAAGAACCACCAGACAAACTTACAAAAGTCTGAAGCTCAGCTAACCTAATAGTTAACTCTACAATATACCCTGGTGTCGAGCTTCTGCCGTAGTTGTAGTCTACTCTAATGTTTTTTGTACCATCTGGTTTTTGTTGACCTATGAAATAAAGGATCCCACTATCTTTGAAACTGTATTGTCTAGGTTCTAAGCTTGTAGTAACACCATCTTGGATAGTCATACTTGCAGCTATAGGGTCTATAGTGTGTGTGCTTGTCAACTTTCCTCTAACCCAATAATTAGTTACAGAGTTTACAGAGTTCTGAGCCCAACCGTAAGGGTAAGACCAAGTAAACTTCCCACTAGCTGTAAACAAACTAGCTCCAGTGTCTACATCAGATTCTGTTAAATCTGTCCAAGCTGACCCGTTCCAGTATTCCCAATCTATTGCTGGTGAACCAGTACCTAAAGTGCTAAGGTTAACATCTAGGCCTAAGAACACTTGCTCAGATCCAATGTAAATAATATCGTTAGTACCTGGTGAATCGTCGAATAAAGTGAAAGGTGTTTCAGTGGAAGAGTTGATAGCATCTGTCTTATCTGTAAACGTAGACGTACCATCATCAAAGTTGAAAAACTTAGAGATAGGTATTGGCCAGTTTAAGAAGAAAACATGGTCTACACTAATCACAGGGAAATTCTTTAAGATAAGCAAATCATCTTCATCATAATCTAGTTGGTAAGGGTAATCTGTTGTAGGATACTTGCTTGTAGCTCTACCATTATAATATTCAGTTATAGAAGTAGAAGTTGTCCATCTTTGGCCAGTCCTCTTATCAACTTCATCACTAGCACTATCTAACATATCTGATATAACACTATCACTAAAACTGTCTGTGTAAGAGTAAGTTGCATACAAGATGTCTGTGCTTAGCTCTGTAACTCCACCAGCTGTTAGTACAATTTTACCACTCTCTTTGTCTAGAGTATAATGTGTAGTCTCAGTTAGAGCTGTGAAAGTATTACTACCTGAAGCAGCATGGTTTAAAGTATAACTGCTAGCCATAACATTACCTTTGTCTAGGTCAAAATCTGTCTCGGAATCATCTCCTGTCCCTACGTTCTCATCTACTATTCTTAAACCAATCCCACTTCTGTCTGCGAATTGTGTTGTTGTTGCATATGCCATTATGATACCACCGTCCTTGCTAGAGAATTAGCAGATCTTGTCTTGAAAGGTGTTAGGACGTTCCATGTCGACTGTCCGCCAATGATTTCTCCATTTGGTCCTGTTCCATTATTAGTCACTGTTGTTCCAGAACCTATTGTAGGGTTTACATCTAAAACAGCTCCTGTAGGGTATATCCCATTATAATACATATCGTACACTTGGTCTTGTGTAACAGATTGATTCCAAATATGTGACACTGCTTGGTGACCAAACATATGATCTTGTGTAGACTCATTCTGCCAAGAACCCATATAGACTAAAGCTGTACCTGTGTCAATAGAACCTGTTTGAACAGCAGTATAAACTAAAGCACCATTCAAATATACATAAATATTAGAACTATCATATGTTGCTACAATATGAGACCAAGTGTTTAAAGGAAAAGTTAAACCAGTCTCGTGAACGTTTGTAACACTACCTATTCTTAATGAGAAATTGATAGAATCAGAACTGTCTAAATATAGTAATAAATAGCTAGAAATGGTAGCATCAGATTTATCCCATTTACCAATTAACCCTTCTCTTGTTACTTGTCTTCTTATAGGGAACACCCAAGTTTCTAATGTTACTGCTGTTGTAGCATCATAAACAGCATCGTTTCCAAACTCTACTTGGGACCTTACTTCTTTATGAAGCAAACTGAAAGGCATATTCCTCACAGCCAATCTCCTTCTGTTTGGAACAATACCTGTCCATAGGTCAGAACCTTCAAGAGTAGCATTGTCTGAACCAATATTGTCTGTTAATGTTGTTCCAGTTCCTTCATCAAAAAGATAACCAGTTGTAGCTGAAGAAGGTACAATATTGTCAAAATAGTAATCTTCAAAATCTGCTGCGACCCAAGCAGTACCTTCAGAGATGTAAACTTTAGAAACATAAGCGTTAACACTATTTGTGTCTGATTTACTCACTCCTATTTTGTGTTGACCATTAGCTGAGTTTGCTGTAAAAGAGGAATTAGTGTATTCTACACTACCGTTTATATAAAATGTATAAGTTGTTGTAGAATGATTATAAGAAACACCTACTTGTATCCATTCATTTATTGGTGCAAAAACCCCAAGACCAACCGTAGAACCTGTTAATGTTGTTTCAAATTCACCAGTTGAACTCTTTCTTAACCAACTCCTTCCTGTTCCGGTTCCATCTTCTTGAGAATAAACAGAATCAGCATTCTTCTCTGTCTTAAATGAAATATCCATTACAAAAGAGTGATCACTTTGTGGATCATTTGTAATACCAGCCATCTCTATTCTTTTAGATGTTGCATCTAGAAGAAGACTATATTGGTAATTCCTAAGAACTCTCCTCCTTGCAGTATTTGTTAACCTTGCCATATTTGTTTTTTAAACCTCTCTTTCTTATTTAATCTTTTAATTATTTTGTATAATAATAATAGTATTGCCCTTGTTGAACTGCTCCTCCTGAGAGTGTACCCTCCCAAACTACTTCTATAATTATCTGGTTTAAGTGAGCCAAGTCAGATTGAGATGTCACAACCTCTGTAACTAAGTGGTTTAAGTGTGCCAAATCAGCTTCTGTTGTTACAACCTCTGTTACCAGTTGGTTTAAATTTGCCAAATCTGATTGTGTTGTTACAGTTTCTATGATTAGTTGGTTTAAATTAGCTGCCATTTTTAGCTCTGTGCTCTGTACCCTGGTTTTAAGTCATCAATATCTGCTGCTACCCAAGCAGAAGTGTCAGGGGAGTCTGAATAAAAATGAAATATCAAATTATCCTCAGTACCAACTGAATCAGATGTACCATGTTCAGTCGAAGCACCATGCTCTAACACAACATTACCATTGATCAAAGTACCATCACCTTTGGCTGAAGCTATAACCGTTACACCATGTAAATTTGCAGGAGCCCAACTTGCATTAATGTCAGACCTATCTTCAGCAGTGAATTTACAAGTGTCAGGATCTGTGGAAGTTAAAGCATAATCACTACCATACGTGTCTACAGCTTGGTATAAATCTGTGTTTCCACCAGTATCCTTAGTAAAAGACCCATCAGTATCATCACCATTAGGAGCAAGACCTTGGATAAAATAGTTCTTTGTGAAATCATCAGACAAGGAATTAAAAGCACAAACATGGTCGAAATAAGGGTCCATGTTCCTACGACCTGTGAAGCTTAGTTTGTTCCAGTCTTGGGTTGAACCAGTGTCTCCAGCAAAACTTACTACAGATGTTCCGTTAATCAAAACATCCATAGATCCTGTAGAAGAGTTACGCTCATACTTTAAGGCCATCTTCATCCAGATTCCTTCGTCAATAGTAACTGTAGAAGTAGCAAGTAAACCACCATCAGAATATATAGCGATCTGGCCAGTGCTTTCTATTTGAATATAACATAAGGCAGTTCCACCATTTTTCAAGTAAAATAACTGAGTATCGGTTGTAGGGTGTATAGATAATTTCACACTCATACAAACTCCGCCAGCTGTGACATTACCTATATCAGGGGTATCTAACCCTGCTTGGTTAGTGTTAGCATCTACAAATAGACAATAACTACCTCCTCCACCATTACCAGCTAGAGGTTGATGATTATCAGCATTGTTTGTACCAGAAGTAGGCAAAGCTCCTACTGAAGCCCAACCACAAGCATTGTACCAAGTCTCATCTCTGTTTATCTCAAAACCCCAAGCCCAAAATAAAGCCATTATACAACCTCCGTCCACTCATCAGGTGGAGTAAAATTATCATTCATAGTAACTATGCAGTTTCCTTCATCGCCTTTAGCAACACCAGAATAACTTACTCCTAAGATTCCTGGTGGTTTATATTTCTCACTAGAAGATAGGCCTGGACATCGAGAAAACCAATCCCCATTCTCGTCTGATTCATTATAAATTGGTGCTGTATATTGTTTTGCCATTTTCTAAGGTGTGTTGTAGTAGTTGTATACTCCGTTTTTTACAGGGTTATCCATTTTTATCCTTATGCTGAAACTATTGTTGCCCCTTTATCAATAGGGATATAGTGTATTGTCCATTTAATCTGTCCTGTGTTTGAAGCAGCACAATTTAGATCAAATGTACCAGGCATTACATCTCGCCATAAAGCTTGACCTGCAACATTACCATTGTTACCAGTAACCAAAGCGTCTGTGGCTGTGCCAGTTATAGTCAACAAACCACCAACTGGTCCAGCAGTAATGTCTGTAACTGCGCAGATGTCTACATCACTTCCAACTGTTGGATTATAGACCAATTTTGTATTGTTCGCTTGGGTTTGGATTATTGTTGTTATTTCACCAACAATCCTTGTTAGTGTTACTTTCCCACCAGTTATGGTGAACAAAGCTTCTTGCGCCGTTTGTGGTAAATTGGCTGCGGCCCTTTCTACCACTGTTGCTCTAATAGTGTTTGTTTGAGGTATTGTTATAACTGCCATTTTTACTTATACGCTGCTGTGAAAGATGCCACAGCCCCTGCTATTGTTTTGGTGAAAGCCGTTGTAGATATTACAAGGGTTAACCCGTTTGCGCCTGCAAAACCATAAGGTCTGAAATCCATACTAAAAGGTGTGTCTACACCACTTGTATGAGTCAATTTAGTCATAGCTATTAGAGTTACAGCCCCATCTCCAGGAACACTAGCATTATCAATAACTTGAACATAGTACTCATCTGAAGCAGCTGTATCATCTATATAACCACTCACTGAAAATATGTTACCAGCACTCGCTTTTACTACAGCTGAAGCTTCTAGAGCTGCTGATTGATAACCTGTTGCTGCATGGGTAGATGTAGCTAGAGGTGTTTGCACAGTCTTCATAACATCATTTGCCAAATCTTCCCCAGCTATCTGTGTACCTAATGAATTCCAAACAGCACCATTAGCGTCAACTTGTACAGGAGCGTAATCTCCATCAGTTCCTGCTAAAGCTGCTAGTGTATCGTTCCTTACAGCTAAAGGCATCAAACCAATGTCTCCAGAATTGTGTACACTATCTTCAGCGTACCCTGTCAAACTTCCAGGCATTGTTAAAATGTCTATTTGTTGATGACCAGCTGCGTCTACTAAAGCGAAACTGTTTGTTGAACTGTCTGCGATGTCTGTTGCGAATACTGCTACATTGTCTACTATTACATTACCATCTAATGTTAGCTCTGTGTCGACCATTAGCTTCCCGTCAGAAGTTAGCCTTAAAAAACCAAAGTCTGTGTTAGCTAGAGTTGGGTCAGATGAAGTGTAAAGACCAGCCATAACTCTTCCATATGCTGTAGGAATATTAGATTCTGTTGCTGTCTTGTTATCTTCTACTAAAGATTGTTTAGATCTACCACTTAAAGGTTCGTCTGCCATTATTCTTTACTCTCCTTCTTCTTTGTAACTTTCTTTTTAGCTTTCTTCTTAACAGCCTTTTTTGGTTCTACTACCTTGATAGGTTCTGGTTTAGGAACACTTTCTACTAATTCTCCACCTTGTGCCAAAACTAAATCTTTAAGATCATTAGGAACCACAGCACCGTCTTTGAAAGTAAACCATAGAGACTCTTGTCCCCTTATATCTTTCTTGAAATGTTTTGTTTTACCTTTGAATTTGTACATTTTGTCCTCCATTTAAAATAAAAAAATAAATTTATTCGAAAAGCACTCTGCTAATCTTTTCATAAAATAAAGTTATGTTGTCAGCTGCTGCAGATAAAGACTGAATTCCTACGTAAGGGATTAAGTCAACATCATTGGTCAAAGCGGCAGTTGTGTAAACCAATGTGTCATTGATATAACATGATGCTTTCCTATCTGAGTTGATAACTATTTTAAACTTGTATATTGTTGAAGCTGCAACAGATACAGTAGTAGATGTTGAAGTATCAGTTCCACCAATACTAGATTCTACTTGCCATGTGGTATCAGAATCATCTGTACTATACCTGAAAAAAACTTGGTCATCATCAGTTGCTACTGTTGGTGTGTTTGTTAACTTCAAACCAGCCCAAATTAATAAGGTAGCTACACTAGCTCCTGTCCTGATAGCAGTTTCCCAAACTACTTGGTTCTCTGTACCCCATTTGTAACCAGTCCAAGCGGTTGTGGTTGTATCTAAATGTGGTAAGATAATAATCTGATCATTGTCAGCTCCAGCTGTTGTTAATTTGATTCCAGCTTCAGTTGCACTATAAGTTACCAAAGCTGTTGTAGCGTTGGTACCTAATGTTTCAAAATCTTTGTTAGCTGCTCTTGCAACTTCTACTGTATAAACTTGATCAATGTCTGCGTTGATAGCAGGCCTTTTAAGGAAGAACTCTTCTAGGTAACACCTATCTGGTGACCTTTCGAAATGTCCTGTTACTTTTACGTCGTTTTTAAAATTCCAGTCTCTGGTTTCTAATGTTGGTATTCCATGTGCCATTTTTGTTTTTCTCCTTCACGATAAGTAAACCGTGGTAATAATTCATAATTAATTAATAAAAAAATAAAAAAAATATTTAAGCAAACGCACCTACGTCACTTCTTCCAGTAATTTCAATGATTCTTGTATCATTGTCTGTACCAGCTACAATAGTTACTGTAGCCACACCTGCGGATACTGCTACTGTGTTAGCTTCTGTTGTGATCACGCTACCATCTGTAGTGTGAACCCAACTTGAAACTGCTAACAAACCTGTAGCACTGATTCCGTGGTCAGTCAAAGTAATTGCAAAAGCGTCTGCTGCGTCAGTTGTGTTGTCTAAGATGAAGACTTTTCTTACTAGGCCTAAACCTGGTAGAACGCTCCATGATTTTAGTTCTGTTACTGCTGCCATTTTGTATTATCTCCTGTTAGCCTTAAGCTAAACCATACCTCATTACCATAGCACTCTCAAAATTAACTACCATAACTCCATACCACTTAAGGAAGTAAGCTACACTGTCGTTAGTTTTTGCCATGTCTTCGAATGTTACGTCTTGTAGAACTGCTAAGAATACATATCTTGTGTCTAAGTACAGGATTCTTCTTGAAGAAGCTGTAGTAGGCATGTATCTATCTTTAATGAATAAAGCTCCATCAAATGTGAACGCGTCAGGGATTCCGAAATCCATTGTACCTGAAGGTTTTTCTACGTTTCTCTGGAAGTCCATTAATAGACCTTTGATTACGTTGAAAGTTGAACCATCTGTAACAACAAGATCAGTTGTACCGTTAGCTTCGAAAGCTGTGTTCATGTCTGTTCTAATCTGTGCTAGAGTAATAGCTGCACCACTGTTGTCAGTTGTGTTAGTTGTAATACTCTGGATTAATCCTTGGAAACCTAAAGCGTTAGTGGTGGTATTACCGTTGATAATCTCATTCTCTAATGCTTCGTTTATACTTGTAGTCTTAACTCTCATATCCTGAGCCATTAAGTCTAAGAAACCAAAACCACTTGCTTGCGCAGGTCCAGTTACTCTTCCTTTAGCGTATAGATATTTGATAGCAACATTTGTAGCTGTGTAAGTATCCACTTGGTCAGCGATAGCTCCGTCATCTCCTAAGAAAACAGCTCCAGCTTTAGCAGTTAATGCATTGTAAACATAACTTCTTCCTCTTACTGCTCTTCTAGCTAATAGTTTTACTAAAGGTGTTTCCCTAATAGTTCTATCAACAATTGAAGGGTCGATGAAAGGTGGCATTAGTCCGTATGCTGTTACTGTTCCACCTGTGGTGGTACTCATAGATGGTGCTTTAGCTAAAACACCTGCGTCTTTTAATCGTTTACCGATTTTCTGCAGACCTTCAGCACATGCCTTTTTTCCACCTCTTAGACCAGGGTAATAGATTTGCTCTTCAGCAATTCCAGCCTGTCCAAAAACTTTCTCGAAAGCATAACTTGCATCTGCGTTATTTAGATTTACTTGTCCAAAACTCATTTTATTCCTCCACACCTGTCATGTAACTCTTTATCATAGATTCCATGGTGATAGGTGCATCTTCAAATTTTTTCTGTACAACAGGACCTTCAACAGTTCCTTTAAGCACAGCTTTTGTCTTTAGATCATTCAACTCTTTAACTAGAGCTTCTTTCTCTAACTTAAAATCTTCAATAGATTTTTTCATTTCAATAATTTCTGCTGAAAAGTCTTTAGCAACAACTTTAGTTTCTACAACTTTTTCTACTGCTTCAACTTGTTTCTCAACAACTTCTTCAGAAACTACTTCTTTTTTTATTTCTTCAACCATTTTTGTACACTCCATATTTTGTTCCTTGGTTTGAACATCAATAACTTCTGACTGTTCTTCTCCTAAATCAAAACTCTTAGCGATTGCTGAGAACGAAGCGTTACGGTTAGATTGGATAGGGACTACTGTAGCTTCGACAATCTCAGCTTTAGAAAAACCTCTCCTCATTACTCCATTTACTTCTTTCTCTACCATCTCTAAAGGTAAAGCACCAATAGAAATACCAATCCCCATCCCTTTCTCTAAAGCTTCCTGTACTTGTTTCTCAATTTGAGCTGCAAGAGGGTTAGCTTCTTTACTAAAAAAGAACGGTTCAGCCACTAAAGCATGACGTTTGCCTTTAGATACAAGCCGCTTATTAGTCCAACCGCCAATGAATTTCTCCATTTTGTTTTCGTGGTTAGCCAACATCGGTAAAGGTTTAGATCCTCTAGCCCAATCTTCAAGAAGACCTTTGGTCATAAACTCAAAGTCTCTGTCAAGAGAGTTATCAGATAGAATTCCTGTCAACCGACCATTTGCGCCTTTCTCAATAGGCATCCATAATTTCAAAAGATCTTTAGTCATGCCTAAAATAATATGAGAAGTTATATTTAAATAACGTTTTGTAACTATTCTATTAATTCAAAATTGATAGTCGATCTACAGTTCACATGAGCTGGTGGAAACTGGAACTGTTTACCAGTTAACTCATCAACAAATTGTTGGTCTATGTTTACTTTCTGTTTATCTAACCTTGAACAAATCTTAGAAGTTCTTTTATCATTGGTAGCATTCCAAACCTTGACGCCAGGTAGACCTGTATCTTTGAATGCAGCAATTTTTGATTGGTTGATTACCCTTGTGCTCTCTGTTCTTGCAATCATCATAGCCCTACCTTCAGTGGTTTCGTCGCCTGTATGCTGTATGAATATCTTCTTAATGTCTTCCTTAATACTAGTCCTACTCCTCCTGTGGACTATACCTTCTTCTACTACTCTTTGAACTTTATCTCTAACATCTTCTGATACACCTTTCAACCCTGGCCACATCTTTCCTTCAATGTGGAAACCTTCTAATTGTCTCTTGGCAAAATAATCTACCAAAGGGTCAAACTCTACCTTAAACCCTATGTCTACGTTAACCTCTTTCTCTACATCAGAGATACCTTTTTTGAAACTCTTCTTCACTACTCTTTTTAACTCATCTAAGAAATCAGCAGTGTTAACAGTATTGAACAACCTTTGCAAGAACTCTCCAAAGGATTTGTCCATCTTTGCACCTTTCTGTAGTTCACTCTTTAATGTTGAGTCTACGAATGAGAATACTTTGTTTTCCCAAGAGCTAAACTTTTTTTTTAAGAAATCTTCTAAGTCTTCAGCATCTTCTTCTTCTTCAATAGTGCCTACTTCTTTAAACAATGAATCATCAACAATTTCAACAACCTCTACTTCTTGTTTCTTCAGAGGCATAGCATCATAAAGAAAGTTTGTCTTGAAATCTTTGACAGCTTCTTCTTCACTTACACCATATACTGATCCGAAAGCAAACACTTGAGACATAGGTATGGAGGTAAAATATTCCCAAAGGTCTACACTCTTTATGTACAATGTGAACTTGCTCGGCTCTTCCAAGTAATGAACTTGTCTCCTCTCTTTTCCTTTCAATTTCCTATTGTGTTCAAGATGATCTATAAACACATCAAAGTCTAGTTCTAACATTTTAATGAGTGTGATAACTAAGTTCTACCCCTACAATTACTGTTCCTGCATTGACTGTTACCCTCAAAACAAAATCACCATCACCACTAGGGGTATCTGTTGTGCCTGGGTCCAAAGTACTAGCTAAGTTGACATCTGTCTGGAAAGCAGTATCGTTTAAACTTTTTTCACTTGTCGCAATACTAGAGGTTTGGCACCTAGGTCCATTAGGGTAAAGATTTAGAAAAATTTCTTTTCTCTGACCTGTTGTTTTGGTTCCATCAACATCTATAAGACTATAAAAATTCCCATTATCTGCATCAACATCATCTAGGAAACCGATCTCTAGAGTGTAATCTGCACTAGCACTAGAATCTGTGTGGATCCTTATATTCTCTAAATGGATATAACTTGTATCAATGTGAGGATAATTTGTAGTATCACTTATATCTATTAAGATCAAATCTTCAGAGGCTGACATATCTTTCTCAAAATGAATAAAACCATTACTAACATGCGCATGTTCAACAACATCTAATCTACCTTCAGAATTAACTTCTGCTATTGTTCCATCAGAACCAGTTATTAAAACTCTTCTAGCTTTAGCATCATCTGCATAACTTTCTCTATTTTGATCTACTGCTGTTTTTTGAGTGTCGCTATTTGCCATCTTTCATGAACGATTTGAATAATTGAGAGTAAAGCTTCTTAGTAGGGTCTGACCCTTTAGCTTGATCCTTCAAAGGTTTCTCATCTTTGTCTCCTTTATTCTCTTTCTCTTCTTGACCTTGCATGAACAAATCCATTGAAGGTGAATTGTTCATAGGCTCGTCACCCCATTCAACATCTTCCATACCTTCTCTAGCTCTAACTTCATTAATGGTCAACACACCAGCGTCAAGCTTCTCCATGGTCTGTTCATGTTCTATCCTTTCAGCAACATCATCTTTAATGAACCATCTTAGCTGAACATTATCGTGTCCTAAAAAATCTGGGATGATCTCCCTGTTAATCTTGTCAGCGATAAGCTTGAGGTTAGGTTTGATAGCGTTCTTCACGGAAGCTCTTTCTTGTGACTCGCTTGTGGATCTGTTAGAATTCTCGTAGTATCCTACTTCTTGAGGACTTAACCCGTAAGCGCCAAAGATACAATGGAAGTACCATCTCTGACCTTCCAACCATTCCATATCCTTGTTAGTGAACGCGAAAGTCTTGAAATCTATACTCTCTGCGTTAGTGAAAGCTAACTTGTGAGCTTTACCTTTCATCTCTTGCTTCCAGTAAGACTTGAACCTGTCAAGCTCATCTTTACCCATCTTGATGTTCATAATCCCATCAGGCACAGCATTGTTCTTGAAGAATTCTTTATTGTGTCTAGTAGACTGGATCATAACTTCTATCTCTTGCATGATAGATTGTAAAGGTGCCCAACCGTAAGGGTGGACCTCGTTGTTAATACCTAACTTACCATAAACAATGTCATCTTTCTCAAAGAATAAAGGCGCGTTGCCAGGTTGACGGAAAGAGTATTGGTAGTAACCGTTGATGATACCTTTCTCGTCAATATCAAACAAGAACCTTGCACCATCGTAACAGAAAAGTTCCACCAGTTCTCCGCTAACGTTCCTACCTTTGTAAACTACCCCAGCGTCTACCTCTAAAACATCGTGAGTAAACCTACCCCAAATGTCCCAGAAAGTGTCCCCGTTTCGGTTAGGGTAGTTTAGAAGAGTGGTGACTTTCTCGATGTCTTCAGAATAGTCAGTCTCATCTTCATCATTAGTTTTAACTATTGCCCATTCGGAAACCATTAACTGTTTCTTGATAGTTGCGAAAACCATCTGAGGCCAGACGCTCTTAGCGTATTGTCTAATCTCTACAATGTTTAAGTTTCTAGGCATACCCAAGTGAGCGTTCCAGAACCAGTTGTAAAGGAAAGGTAAATCTTTTTTAGGAGAAGTGCTAGCTGCGTTAAACACCCTGACTTCCTTAGAAAGGTTTTCTTTGTTGGTTATATTAGAGTAAAACAAATCCATGATCTTGATTCCAGTAAATCAAAGAGGTAGCATATAGCTACCCCAGAGACTTTAAGTGAGGCGTTGTAAGTTTAATTAATAGGGAACTCATATTTAAATAACGTTTTAACCAAAGAAGAAAGAAGATTCTCTTTTGAAAGAGTTCAAATATTCTAAACAATACCCTAGAGCTATAGGGATGTCTGGGTGCAAACCTGCTTCCACTAACTTCCCATCAGCCAATGCGTACGAAGTGCACTCTGCCAAAATGTCGTGAGCTATCCTTTTGTCTTCTTCAGTCTTGTAAGGTATGACAAACTCTTTGTTCTCAAAAGCTGTAGCCAACCTCATAATCATGCTAATCTTACCAACTGTATGTCTCTTCCCTTCAAAATCATCATACATGCTAACATTCTTCTTCTTGGCTGGATCTGATGCGCTAGTCCAGTATAATGTCAAAGGTAGTTTGTACTTCTTCAAGTCTTTACTGATAGCTTTGATACTGTTCTCCTCCAGAGCTATCATGTTATACTTATACCTACTGTGAAGATTTTGTTTGATAAGCTCCATCTGTTCTAGTGCGCTCATACCTTTTCGAGTGAAACAGTCAAAGATGTAATAAAACCCTTTAAACTTACCCAAAGAAACGAAAGCTGAGTTGTCAGCAGCTATCCTGTCACTGAACGCGAAGTCCACACCTAACACAGTAGTTTCATAATTCTTTTGTCTTAACTCATTCAAAGAAACCTCATGGTTAAAACAAGCAATAACCCATTCTCTCTTAATGATAGAACTCTCATTATCTACAGGGTTGTTCCTGTACTCTTGCTGGAAAGCGATAGACCCTATATCTTTCTTGATCTCTTGCAACTTCTTCTTGGTAAACCTGTCAGGCCATAACAAGTTCTCAAAGTTTTCATCACATGCGCTAAAGATCTTACCTTCATACTGTTTGATCTTCTTATACAACAAAGAGTCAAGGTGAAGCAAAGTGCCTATCATCTTGAACCTTCCATTGATGTCTAAAGAAGGGATAATAACTTTGTTCAGTTTATGGCTATCCTTATCTCTAAGCACAGGGTTCATAACCCTCATATCTTCCTCAATATCATCTCCTATGATGAGAGTCGGTCTCATGTTACGATACTTGAACCCTCTAAGGTTTTTCTCAAACGATACAGCTTCTACCCTACAACCATTAATATCAAAACAATCTTCCCTATCTTTCCCATCGTCTTCTTTCTCAAACTTAACATTAAGATTACCGTACACACCTTTGAGAAAATCATTGTTCTTGAATTCGTACCTGATAGGTGTCAAGAATTGGACAGTCTTGGTATGGTTCTGAGATATGTATACAATATACTTCTCCATCTTGTTAACCACACAGAAGATAATGAATATGAGCCCTGTAATGGAAGACTTGGCATGACCTCTTGGAGCTGCGAACGCATCGTTGCCATCTTTGAACAGAAGGTCGTACAGTTCATGATGGAACTTAGGTATCCTGTTGGTCACAGTTTCAGGGAAGAAGTATAACGAGAATATGTCTATGTTTTCTTTAAACGAGAAGATGTATCTTAGAACTTGTCTTAGCTCTTGAGGATCTTTCCTACCGTTCTGTATTATCTTTGCTAACTGTGATGGTGTTATCTTCATTTAGTAACCTCGATATGACAGACTTGGCAACATCATCACTCATCACATTAATCTGGATGTTGGTAACATTGCTCTTGTCACCATGGATTTGTTTGCTTAAGTTGTTATAATTATTAGCAAGAGTCATCTTCTGGTTAGGTGTATTGACTTCTTTTCTGATCTCATCAAGGAACGATAACATATCAATATCGAACAGTTCTTTGTTCTCTAACCTCTCTAGAAGCCATTTCTCATCATCTGATTTGATGTTTCCAGCCTTTATACGTTTCTTGATTTCTCTAAGCTTTGCTCCCCTTTTCTTACCTGGGGACCTTACTTTACCACCCTTCTTTGAAATCTTTTGAATTTCTAGTGGCGGTCTAGTGGTAATGTCAGTTAGTTGTTTAGGTACTGTCATTTTCCTCATTATCATCATACATGAACTGTTTTCCACATTGGGGACACCAGTGCATCCCTTGGAAAAAGTTATCAAACAAATTTCCGCAACGGTTACAGTTTGTCATTTTTGTTTGGTGGGGGAGAAAAGAGGTGATTTGTTACCAAAGGCTATCCCCCAATCGCCAATGATTATGATTTAGGAAGGTAACAAAGACAGTTCCAACAAATCTCTTTAGACTTGATTAGTTCACTTATTACTAAAGATTGCCTTGCTCCATCTATGAAATCAGCATTCTTTTTCATTCTTTTTTCCTTCTCTTTTACTGAAAGTCTTGTAGTACTCACTACAGATTTAATAGTACAATAAGGGCAAAGAGAATACTCGTTAGAATCTTCCTCTTCTTTCTTACCCCATATCATATACTGTCAAACTCCTTCTTTAGCTCTAATACTACTTGGTTTTTCATATCTAATCCAAACTCTTCAACCAGAGGCCCAAGGATATTGTTTGCTTCAACGATCTTAGTTTGAGGGTCACTTAACCTGCTCCAGTTTTTGTTGGCTTTCTGAGTCTTTATCTTGACTCTCATAGCTTCTTTGATCTCTTTTAGCTTAGGTTCTACAACTTTAGCCCACTTTGATTCGATCTCTTTACACTTAGCAATATTCTTCTCAAACTTTGATAACTCTTCCACCCAAGACTTCTTCTCAACTGCTTCTTTTAGCTGTTTCTCTTTATCTTGGAAATCTTTTAGTTGTTCTTTAGTCTTGCCCCATGCTGCTACAGCTTCTTTCAGGGTAACTTCTCTTTCTACTTTGTTGGTTAGTTTTATCTTGTCATCTACTATTGTTATATTCAATTCACTTTTTTGTTCCATTTTCTAAAATACCTCTTATTGTTCTTAATTCGTTAAGCACCATCATGTTTACCACTAGATCGCTTCTGATAACATCTCTAAAATGTGGACTAGATATCAACCCTCTCACTTCTTTATACGTTTCTGCTACTGGGTTATTGTTAGAAGTATAACTATACAAGTTTGTCACAAGTTTAGTTTTCCCTTGCTTCTTTTCTACAACAATCTCTTCACTATTCTTCAAAGACCTTAGGGAAGTGTACACTGCTTGCAGGTTTATGTTCAACCTTTTCGCTATTTCTTGTGTTGTATACGTTTTGCCTTTATTCTTTTTCAGAAAGTTGATTATCTCTTGTTGCCCCATTGTTTGCCTCTTTTGTTATCTCTAGATCTATGATCTCTTGCACAAACCTTGAGAAGGTAAAATTCTTGTCAGCTTTTTTCTTATCCGCTATCCAAAGTTTATGTTTAACTTTGAGAGATATACCTGTAGTACCTGTAATCTCCATTATATCTGACATATAGTTAACAGATATAAAGAAGTATATAAACTTTTTGTTCTTGATTTGGGACTAATCTATATACTACAACCTCTATGTGTCCACCTTGTCCAGCTTGTCAACCTACTTCACTACAGAGTATAGAAGGGAGGGTAATTAGAACTGGGTGGACAATCAGGACACCCTTGACAAAGCTAGTTCTAATTCTCCTTCTTCAGGGTTTAATATTCCTACTAAATCTTTCTTTAAGAAGTGTATAAGGTCCAAATTATGCTCTTTCACGTTAAAATCAACTATACAATAATCAGCCATACTATTAACCAAAACAATAATCACAGGATATTCTAAGTATAACCATTTAGCTATTTTTCCAAAAGAAATACCACTAGGTGTGCCTTGTCTTGTAACATTTGAGGTCCCTTTTACTTCTACAAGATATATTTTACCATTCTTTCTAACAATTTTGTCAAAAGAGCATTGTAGGTGAGTTTTCTTAGTAATTAATTCATAACCTTCTTTTTTCAAGATATTATTAGCCAGTTCTTCAAACTCTTGACCTAACTCTTTTTTCCTAGCTATTCTCTTTTGGTGTATGTCTATTTTCTACTCCTTCCATTTGACGTCCAACCAAGCGTTATACCTGATCTTCTTTCCATCTTGTACTTCCCAAGTGGCTTGAACCTTGCCACTGCTTAAGCCTTTCTCTTTCATGAACGCTGCTATAGTCCTATCGCTCATGATCCTAAACCTGTTCTCTTTGCACCACTGGTCCACCTTCTCCTTAAACTGTCTCTTGGATATGTGAGCATCATAATTGTCTTCAACATTATCATTGTAAAACTTCTGCAACGGGTTGGACCTATCTTCGTACCTTTTCCTTCGATCTGCCAAAGACCCTTCATTGGTAAACTGTCTCTTTAACAACAGATCTCTACCCAACCGTATACACTTTAACGCTAGGTTCTTATACTCTTGATCTGGTATCATGGCCATGATGTCCACTTTCTCTGTGAACTGGTTAGGGAAATCTATGATCACCCACCTTCTGTAGAACCCATCTGTCCTGTCTGTGGTGTCAGGGATGCTATTGGTCGCTATCAAGATCTTGGCATAGTTAACATCTTCATACAACCCTTTGTTTTTATACTCAAACCCTATCAGATCGGTACCTGAGCACAGTTTCTTTAACAGATCAGTCCTACTCATGGTGTTAAAGTTAGTCTCTCCTAAGAGACACACCAGCTTCTTATGCAACCTCCCCTTTTCAAACCTTGAATTAAGTAGGGTTGACAGGTCTGTCGTTGTTGTGTTAATATCTCCTACAAACTTCCTGACCAATTCTAAGTATTTTGATTTACCATTGCTACCTGCTCCAAGGAAACAAAATATCCTACTCAGAACATAGTCAGGTAAGATACTGAACGCCGCAATCTCGTACAACATCTGTTTGTTGTCTTCCCCTACCCATTCTGTGAAGATCCTGTCCAACACTGGCGTCTCTTCACTTTCACCTAACTCCCAGGGGATAGGGTTAGTGAAGAAATATTCAGGGCTCGCTTCCATCTCGTCCGAGTTGGTTAAGTCTATTATCGTATCCTTAAACTGAACCCAGGTCTTAGGTGGATCTTTGGGCTTGTTTAGTCTCCCTATCCTTCTGAACGCTTCCATGTACCCAGACTTGATCCCTCTGGACACTGTGGTACCTCTGAACTCGAAGGCTGTGTCTATTGACAACATTATATCCACATCATCTACTATTTTATACTTGAACTCTTCGTGATCCCAGAACCAGAATATGCCAGCCCTGTCGTAAAAGAACGGTTGCTGTTTGTGGAACAACTCTACGTTGTCTTGGTACGAGTCCAGCTTCAGGTTTGTGATGTTTGTTAAGACTTGATCTTCCTTTGGCCCTTTCCTACTCTTGGTCTTCAGCTCATTTTGCAACATAGCTGTAGGCAGCCCTGTCTTCTCTTTTACGAACTTTATCACCATATACTGTGTGATAGGGTCCTTCCCTACCAACTTATCCAGGATAGCGTTTACAAAGCTCGCTACTTCATGTTGTTCTATTGTCTTAAACTGTTCGTCTATCTTTTGTATCAGATCCTCTTCCATTTTTTACCCCTTCCTTTTTAAGTTCTTTCCAAATCTTTTCTAAAGCTAATTTGAAATCTTTATCTAATCTCTCCTCTATTATATCTAATAAGAAACCAGAATGAGACTCAAGTCTTATTCTCTTTATAATTTTATTCAAAGCTCTATCTACAATTTTATTAATTGTTTTGTCTATCTCTTGTATAACTATTTCTCTCTCTCTTTTCATGAAATCTTCTATTTTTCCTAGAAGATAGTCGTCTTGAAGTTTTAAATCTAAGTAATTATCTATTTTATCTTCAAATGATCTTTTTAATTTATCTAAATAGTCTTCATATTGTTTTTTAATTAATAATCTATGTTTATGTACATCCATCATAATATCTGTGACTATTCTCCTCTTAAGGGTTAGATTATCTATCTCTTCAATATCTTTAAGATATATCCCTTCTTTTTTATTCATTTTGACCTTCCTTTTTTTCTATTTTAACCTTCTTTAATTTATTCCGCCCTAATTTTTACATCTTTAAAATCAACTCCATGTGTATCTTCCATGATCTTTTGAACCAAAGCTATTGTAGTCATTGCCTCTATTAAGTCATCTGGTAAGATCTCTAATACTTTAAACGCCTCCTGACTCAACCTTTCGAACAGGACGTCTCCTTTTTCAGCCATTATTATTGTTTTTTCCATTGGGTTACCTTCCTCTTTTTTAAGTTGTTTCATTTTGTTTCAGGTTGTTACACCTTGTTTCACTATTTATTCTACTACATGTCCACATTGTGAACATGGTCTTGTGTATAATGTATCTTCAATGTCAATGAAATGTGTAATTGTTCCACAGTTTGGACATGTATGTTTAATTTGTACTCTTTTTGCCATCTTTGTTACCTCCTTCTATCTTTTCTAGATACTTATTGAACTTGTTTTTTAACCCTTTATGGTTTTTGACACCTTTGCTAGCTCTCCACAACCCAGCCTCAATCCTTTCTTCAGTGCTCAGCATATTATTATTTTCAAATCTGTAAATGTTAGCTTACAACCTTGACACTCCCATATACCATTACCTATCCATTGTACTGAATCTTCTCCCCAAAACTGAATTTCTCCTTGTTCTATTACATTAGATGTACAATAAACACATTCTTGAGTAGGTATTAATTTATTTAAATAACTCAT
>Ga0233411_10000060_pt1 | contig 37601 bp, 43 predicted proteins | sample Na_anoxic_2_MG_FD_179799 | JGI IMG/M metagenome (GOLD analysis project Ga0233411, IMG submission 179799) | Seawater microbial communities from Saanich Inlet, British Columbia, Canada - Na_anoxic_2_MG | ecosystem: Environmental > Aquatic > Marine > Inlet | place: Canada: British Columbia...
GGTTCCGCGCGCGGGGTCGGCATTTTTTTAGTTAGTTTTTTTATTTATGTCGCAAGGGCAAAGGGGGCCAGGTGGCTTTGACGAAGAAAAAAAATCCAATGAAACGAGAGCTGTTATCAATGCACCGTTACGCGCACCGGCGCGGTTGTGCTCCGTCGACCGTCGGGCGCGCGGTTCGATTGGGGCGTTTGAAAGAGTCGGTCGTCAAACGCGGGAAACGGATTTTGATTGACCCGGAGATCGCCGATCAGGAATGGGAAAAGAACACGCGAATGCATATTATTGATTCGCTCAAAGAAAAGACCGCGAACGAACAACGCCAAGAACAACGCCGGGAAGATCCGCCGGTTTTGCTCGACTATCAGGAAGCCCGCGCCAAAAAGATTCGCGCCGACGCGGCGGCTAGTGAGATCAAACTCCAAAAATTGCGCGGGGATTTGATCGACGTTCTCGACGTCGCGCGGCTTTGGGAAGAAGTTCTAGGTTCGCTTCGGCGCCGGTTGGAAGTGATACCCGATCGGCTCGCTTCGGAGTTGGTCGCGATTGACGATCCAAAAGAAATGCGCGATCGACTGCGGGCGGATATTCGCGCGGCTTTGCAAGACGCTGCAAACGAGTTGACCAATGCCAGCGATTGACACGCTTCGAACGATCGCGGCGGCGTCGATACGACCGGCGCCGGATTTGTCGGTTTCGGATTGGGCCGATCAAAATCGTGTTCTCGATTCGCGAAGCTCAGCGGAGCCGGGACCTTGGCGAACGGCGCGGACGCCATATCTTCGCGACATTATGGACGCAATGGGTCCGGCGCATTCGTGCGAAACGGTCGTTGTCAAAAGTTCTTCCCAGGTCGGTAAGAGCGAAACGCTAAACAACGCGCTCGGGTTCTACATCGATCACGCGCCGGCGCCAATCATGCTCGTGCAGCCGACCAAAGAAGCGGCCGAACGTTACAGCCGCCAAAGAATCACACCGCTTGTTGAGCGTTCGCCCGCGCTTCGCGGCAAAGTCTCAGAAAGAAAATCACGCGACACCGGAAACAAGCTCGACGCTAAAGAATTTCTAGGCGGCGTTTTGTTTCTTGTTGGGGCGAATTCGCCGGTCGGTTTGGCAAGCTCGCCGATCCGGGTATTGCTCGCGGACGAGATCGACCGTTGGACAAAATCAATTCCAGGTGAGGGAGATCCGCTCGAAATTGTCGAAAGGCGGACGGCAACGTTTCACAATCGGAAAAAGCTCAAGACGTCGACGCCGACGGTCAAAGGGCAAAGTCGAATCGAGCTGGAATACGCGCGGAGCGATCAACGAAAATACTTCGTCCCGTGTCCCGATTGCGGGACTTTCCAGGTCTTTAAATGGGCTTGCGTGAAATGGCCGGCGGGGGATCCGGCCGGCGCCGCGTATCAGTGCGAGCATTGCGAAGTCTTGATCCCGCATTACAAAAAGCCGGAAATGCTCGAGCGCGGATACTGGCAAGCGGAAGACGAAGACGAAGCCGAACGGGTTCGAAACGTCTTTGATCCGCCGGTCAAACGAGATCCGCGATCGGTCGGCTTTTGGTTGTCGTCGCTTTATTCGCCGTGGGTGAGTTGGGGCGAAGTCGCTCAGCAGTTCGTTCAATGCGGAAAAGACCGCGAGCTATTGCGCGTTTTCGTCAATACGCTTTTGGGCGAAGAGTGGGATCTTGACGACGGCGAAGACATTTCGGAAGACGATTTGCTCGAACGTCGAGAGGTCTTCGGGCCGGGTTGTCCGGAAGGTCCCGAAGTCCCGGCCGGCGTCGCGGTGTTGACGTGCGGCGTCGATATTCAAGCCGACCGTTTCGAACTCGAGGTCGTTGGTTGGGGATTGGGGGAAGAGAGTTGGTCAATTGATTACGTTGTTAGTTTCGGCGATCCATCTTCAGATCCGAAGCGCGGGCAATTCTGGAAAGATCTGGACGCGGCTTTACGACGGGTCTACATGCACGAAGACGGGCACGAAATGAAAATCGAAGCCGCTTGCATTGATACAGGGCACCAGGCGTTGAACGTTTATAGTTTTGTGAAGCCGCGCCAAAAGCGCCGCGTTTGGGGGATCAAAGGTAAGCACACCGGCGAGCGGCTTTGGCCGCGCGCGCCGACCAGGCGGAACAAAGGACGGATCGATCTGTATATGCTCGCGGTCGGCGTCGCCAAAGAATCAATTTACGCGCGTTTGCGTCAAACAGAAGCGGGTCCGGGCTACTGTCATTTTCCGGCCGACCGGGTCGAAGACTATTTTCAACAGCTCACAGCCGAGCGAATGAAAACCCGTTATAAGCGCGGCTTCGCGGTCAAGTTTTGGGAGCTTCCGAGCGGGCGCAAAAACGAAGCGCTCGATTGTCGCGTTTACGCGTTCGCAGCGTTGCACGGGTGGCGCTCGAATCGTCATACGATACAAGGAGCGCTTGACAGAATTGGACGCGGGACCGATCTTAAAACAGGAAAAAGTCCGGCTAGAAAACGATCGAAGCGTTGGCTAAAAAGCCGTAAGCATTGGATCTAGGGGTGATATTTTGGCGACAGTAACGCAAACAGAAATTGACGAACTAGAAAGCGCGATCCGTCGCGGCGTCCTTTCGGTCGGCCATGGCGATAAGCGGGTTCAATATCGATCGCTGGATGAAATGATCAGAACTTTGGAATGGATGAAACGCGGCTTCGCGGGAAATTCGCGGCCGAAGAATTCCGGACTTTTTTCAACGAAGCGGGGGATCTAATGAGTTGGTATAATCCGGCGTCATGGTTTCGAAAGAAACAAAAACGCAGTTACGAAGGCGCCGCGAAAGGTCGCCGTTTTTCAAATTGGGCGGCCGGCGGAGCTTCGGCGAATACCGAGATCAGCGCCGGCGCGGCGTTGCTCCGCGAACGCTCGCGCGATTTGCTCCGAAATAACGCATACGCCGCCGCCGCCGTTCGAGCGTTGGTTTCGAACATTATCGGCGAAGGTATTCGGCCGGCGTCCGCGACCGGCGATCGCGATCTAGATGTTACGATCGACAAGCTTTGGCGGCGTTGGCAAAAGGACGCGTCGGGAGCGTTGCCGGTCGGGTTCTATGGATTGCAATCGCTCGCGGTTCGCTCGTTTTTGGAGTCCGGCGAAGTCTTGATTCGCCGCCGATCGCGGCGCGTTGAAGACCGTTTAGCGGTCCCAATGCAAATCCAAATTCTCGAAGCCGATCAACTCGACGGGCAAATGAACAAGGAATTAAACGGCGGCGCTCGTATTGTCCAGGGCGTCGAATTCTCGCCGACCGAAAAGCTTCAAGCTTACCATTTATTGCGACGGCATCCGGGCGAAACGTCGGCCGGTCTTCGCGGAGTCTCTCGGGAAACGGTCCGCGTTATCGCTCGCGACGTCGCGCATTTGTACGAACCGACGCGACCCGGACAGGTTCGCGGGGTGCCATGGCTCGCGCCCGCGATCCGCCGCTTTCGAGATCTGGACGATTACGAAGACGCTGAATTGATGCGGAAAAAAGTCGAGGCGTGCGTTTCGGCTTTTGTCTATTCGACCGAAGAAGAAGAAGAAGGCGTCTCGTCAAAGCTCGAAGACGCGGACGGAAACATAATCGAAACGCTCGAGCCGGGTTTGGTTTCCTACCTTCGCGGCGGAAAACAAGTCGTTTTCAATCAACCACATGCGGTCGGCGGATACGACGCATATAAACGGGCGGAGCTTCAAAGCATAGCCGCCGCCGTCGGTTTGACTTATGAGCTGTTGAGCGGCGATCTTTCGAAGGTCAACTTTTCGAGCATTCGCGCGGGCTTGATCGAGTTCCGTCGAATGATTCGAAGTCTTCGATCAAGTCTTGTGATCCCTATGATTTGCGATCCGGTTTGGCTTTGGTTCATCGAAGCGGGCATAGCTTCCGGCGAAATCCCGGCCGCGCTTCGCGTCACGCGCGGCGAAGTCACTTTAGCCGACGCGTTCGGCGTCAAGTGGTCGGCGCCGCGATTCGAAGAAGTCGATCGCGCAAAAGACGCGAAAGCCGATCTCGCTGAATTACAGGCGGGAACGACGACTTTGATTGATCTCTTAGCAAAGCGCGGCGTCGATTGGCTTGACTATCTCGCCGCCCAGGTGGAGATCAAAGCCGATCTCGAAGCTCGCGGCTTGTCGCTTACGTCAATTTCGTTCACTGACGAAACCCAAACGTCCGAAGAACCCGACGCGGCCGACGACGACGAAGACGCCGAAACGGACGAATCCGAAGATCCGGCCGAAGAGTCGGACGCGAAAGAAGCAGCAGCCTAAAAAAAGTCCTTCGCGCGACGTCGCAACAATACATCAAACGCAATACGGAGCCAGGTGGGAACGCGTCCAGGGGTCGGATTTATTCAGCTTGACGAGCCTTTTTAAGTCCGTGTATTTTTCCAAGGATGGACAAACCAAATCCGCAAATGCACGATCACGACGGACGACCCGAACCAGGTCCGGGATTTATTCGCGCCGCCTTCGCGTCGGACACCGTCGACGCCGAAAGCCGGACCGTCGAAATTCTATTCTCGACGGGCGCTTCCGTTCGTCGTTGGCGTTGGGCCGATGATTTCCGCGTTGAAGAATACGATCAGACGCTCGAGATCTCAGAAAGCGCGATCGATGCAAAATACCTGAATTCGGGGCGCGCTCCGTTTCTTGATTCACATAACGCGCAATCACTTGACGCGGTCCTAGGTGTTATCGAAGCCGGATCGGTCACAATCGAAGAAGGGGTCGCGGCTCGCGCTCGCGTCCGATTTGACGATCACGAATTAGCCGAGCGTCGTTTTCGTTCGGTCAAAAACGGAATACTTCAAAACGTGTCGGTCGGTTTCAATATCAACGAACAAACCCGAACACGAAAAGCGAACACGAAAACAAACACTGTTGAGGAATTGACCGCGACTCGTTGGCAGCCGCTCGAAGTTTCTCAAGTTCCAATCGGCGCCGATTCCGGCGCTAGTGTCGAAGCGGCGCGGGCTTTTCTCGCGACTCGCGAGAAATTTGTAGAACCTTTGACGGAGTCAAAATCAATGGAAATTGAAAACAAATCTATCGAGCTTTCCAAAGAGGAACGCGCCGAAATCGTCGCTATTGCGACCCAAACAGAAAACGAGCGTCAAAGTGGGATCCGCGTTGCCGCGCGAATGCTGAACCTTGACGCCGACGCCGAAAACGTTCGCGCGCTTTTGGACAATTCGGGCGTAAGTCTGGACGAAGCCCGCGCCGAACTAATCGCCGCGCGTGCCAAAGCCGACGACAAAGCGGAAGTCAACGCAACCCGATCGGATATTACGATCGGCGTTGAGGAATCCGAAAAGCGCGGCGAAGCAATCGCTTCCGCGTTGATGCACCGGGCATTCCCAAACGCGAAAGAATACGCGATTGAGTCCGGCGACGTCGCCGGGGAATATGTCCACAGGTCATTGATTGAAATCGCGCGCGACTGTTTAGACAGAAACGGCCGCGATACGCGACACATGAGCAAAGGCCAAGTCGCCGAAGCCGCGCTTTCAATGAAAACCCGCGTCGCTCCCGGCATGATTTCAACAAGTGATTTTCCTTTGTTGCTCGCAGCAGTAACAAACAAAGCGCTTCGTATGGGTTACGAGTCCGCGCCGCGTTCCTTCGTGCCATGGGCGCGAGCGGTCACCGCTTCGGATTTCAAATCAATTCACCGGATCCAATTGTCCGGCGGTTTGAGTTTGGCCAAAGTCGAAGAGGGCGGCGAGTTCACAAGCGACAAGACTTTCGAAGCCGAAGAGAGCTATAAGCTCGCAACCTTCGGACGCATTGTTGGGATCACTCGTCAAACACTCATAAACGACGACTTGGACGGTTTCGCCCGCGTCGGTCAAATCTACGGTTCGGCAGCCGCCGATCTGGAGTCTGACACCGTCTATAACGTGTTGACAAATAACGCCGCTATGGCCGACGGGACGACCTTGTTCCACGCGGATCACGGCAACCTGGCGACGGACACGGGCGCACCTAGCGTCGCGCGTATCGGCGAAGGTCGCAAAATGATGCGCCTCCAAACCGATCTTGATGACGATCGCATTTTGAACTTAATGCCTTCGTATGTGATCGCACCGGCCGCATTGGAAACAACGCTCGATCAACAAATGGCATTGATTGCGCCGACCGCCGCCGGCGACGCGGTTCCCGCTTGGGTCCGCTCGTTGCAAGTAATTGTCGAGCCGCGTCTTGATGATGCGAGCGCGACTGAGTGGTACATGGCCGCCAATTCGAGCCGGATTGACACGGTCGAATATTGTTACTTGGAAGGCGAAGCGGGCGTTCAAATCTCGACGCGTCAAGGTTTCGAGGTTGACGGAATTCAAATCAAAGCGCGACTCGATTTTGCAGCAGCAGCAATCGATCACCGTGGCATGTGGAAAAACAACGGATAAAAGGGAGCGTCTGAAAAATGGCAACCAATTTTAAACAATCGGGCGAGGTCTTAACACTGACCGCGCCCACCGGCGGAGTTGTTTCCGGCGAAGGCGTTTCGTTCAATGATCTTTTTGTTGTTCCTTTAACAACCGCCGCCGTCGGCGTCGATTTCGCCGGGCAAACGGTCGGCGTTTGGTCACTAGCCAAAAAAGCCGCCGACGCTATGGCGATCGGTGACGAAGTTTTTTGGGACGCGTCGAGCGATCACGTTACAAGCACAAGCACCGGAATGTTGATGATCGGCTATTGTGTCGCAACCGCAGCAACGTCGGCGACTTCGATCGACGTTCGTTTGGCTCCTTAGTTGGCGTGGGGACTTGCCGATCTCGCAACAAAAGCCGCGCGCGACGAATTCGGAAGCGAAATCGTTTATACGCCGGTTGCGGGTGGCGGTCCGTTTACGCTAACAGCGACGTTTGATCGCGCTTTCGAAGCCGTGTCGTTAGGTGGCGCGGATTTCGAGATCGCGTCCAGGCGTCCGATATTAGATCTTAGATTGGCCGATCTTTCGGTCGAGCCTAAGACCGGCGACTCTTTGACGGTTGACGGCTCAAACGCTTACACCGTCGAAGAAATCGAGCCGGACGGGCGCGGATCTGCAAAGCTCTTTTTGCACGGGCCGGCGGCGTGATTTATGGCTTCCGAGCGCAAAACCTTGCGACTAGATTTATTGACGCGGCTCAAAGCTTCGAGCGCTATCACGGCGATCGTGCCAGCCGCGCGGATCTACGATTCTCGAATGACCGCGCTCCCGGTCGGGATGCTTCCGGCAATCAATGTTTTCGTTGTTTCGACGACGGAAAAAGTCAAGGGAGCTTCGCCGATCTTGTTTTCGGTATCTCACACGGCGATCGTCGAATGCTTCGAAACCGGAGCGAGCGATCAAGCGTTGGCCGCGAGTCTCGACGACTTGGAAGAAACGGTCAAAACGGAGCTAATGAACGACGGCGACTTCTTGAGTCAATACGAATTTGTCACGGGAATCGAAACGCAAATAGCGCTCGAGTCGTCTGGGGACGAACGAAAAGGTTTGGCGCGTATGGTCTTTGACGTCGATCATTCGATGCAATACGACCCGAAAGCCGCCGATCCGGCGACGGCGGACGACTTATCTTCAATCAGTATTGACGTTGATTTCATCGAAGACGGCGACGCGCCGGACGGCGATATCGACGCCGAACTAGATTTGACGAACTTGGAGGTTTAAGCAAATGGCGAGCAAAGAAACAATGTTTATCAAACCAGCTCACGATCGAATGATTCGATACCCGGACGGGTACGGGGCGTTGAGTCGTCAACTACTTCCGACCGGCGGCGCCTATGTTCCCGCAAACGCGCGTTATTGGGTGCGAAAGCTCCGGCTCGGGGATTGCGTCATTTGCGAAGCGCCAAAAACAAAAAGCGAAGCGAAACCAAAACCCGAACCTAAACCCAAAGCGGCGCCAAAAGTAGCCGCGAAGAAAAGCGCGACGAAAAGCGCGACGAAAAAAGAGGCTTAAACAATGGGCGTTCCATTCTCAGAAATTCCGAGCGGCTTGCGAGTTCCGCTTTTCTATGTCGAGGTCGATAATTCAGCCGCCGCCGGCGGCGCGAATTTACCGAAATCGCTTTTGATCGGTCAAAAAATGACAGCCGGAACCGCAACAGCGGACGCCGCCGTTTTGGTTCCGAGCGCCGCCGCCGCGACTTCGCTTTTGGCGCCGGTTCTATGCTGCAACGTATGGCGCAAAAATACTTTGCGAACGACGTATTCGGCGAGCTTTGGGCGATTCCGCTTGATGATGCGACCGGCACAGCCGCGAGCGCGACGATCGTCGTCAACGGACCCGCGACAGAACCGGGGACGTTGTTTCTTTATATCGGCGGCCAGGTCGTCGAGGTCGCCGTTTCGGACGGCGATACAGCGACCGCAATCCGGGCTAACATTGTGAGCGCTGTCGGAGCTGTTGCGGATCTCGCAGTCACGGCCGCGAACGGTTCCGCCGTCGACGAAGTCGATTTGACCGCGAAGAACGACGGCACGATCGGAAACGATATTGACTTACGCGCAAACTATCGCGGCTTGGGTGGCGGCGAAGCGTATCCGGACGGGGTTTCTTTGGAAGTCGGATCGGCCGATTTGGACGGAACGCCGGCATATATGAGCGGCGGCGCGACCGATCCGAGTTTGACCAATGCGATCGCGGCAATGGCGGACGACGAATATGATTACATCATTCAACCCTACACGTCCGGAACCGTTCTTGACGCGTTCGAAACGGAGTTGGGCGATCGTTGGGGCGCATTGCAGCAGGTCTATGGACACATGTTTAGCGCGAAGCGCGGGACGCAAGGTGTCTTGACGACTTTTGGCAACGGACGCAACGACCCAGGCGCGACGGTTTTCGGGTTCAACAAGTACCCGAACCCGACCGAAGAAATCGCAGCAGCCGCCGCCGCTCAGTGTGCGAAGAGTCTCAAAATCGACCCAGCTCGACCGCTTCAAACGCTCCCGCTTTTGGGGATCTTACCACCGGCAAAGGCGGACGCATTTACGACGACCGAACAAAACACGCTTCTTTTCGACGGGGTCGCAACGACTTACGTCGTAGGCGGAAAGGTTCGAGTCACGCGATCAATTACGACTTACCAGGAAGACGCTTTCGGCAACGCCGACGCTAGCTTTTTAGATGTTACGACCAGGGCGACGCTCCAATATATTTTGCGTTTCTTGAAATCGCGAATCGAAAGTAAGTTCCCGCGTCATAAGTTGGTCAACGACGGGACGAACTTCGGCGCCGGTCAAGCGGTCGTGTCACCAGGCACCATTAAAGCCGAGCTTGTCGCGGGCTATATGGAGCTCGAAAGCGCCGCGCTCGTCGAAAACACAAAAGCATTTACGAAAAATCTAATTGTCGAACGAAACGCGGGCGATCCAAATCGGGTCGACGTGTTGTATCCGCCAGATCTGGCGAATCAACTCCGCGTCATGGCAACTTTAATGCAATTCCGTTTGGAGGGTTAGAGCATGGCTAACAAAATAGCAGGAACGACGTATATCAAGGTCGACGGTCAACAGTTCACGCTCGCCGGTCGGATAACGGTCTCGACGTCTACTGTTGAGCGGGAAGGGAAGGTCGGTCTTTCTGGGGTCGCGGGCTTCAAAGAGTCGCCGCGCGTCCCGTTTATCGAAGGCGATTTTCACACAACAGAGGATCTTTCACTCGAAGATCTAGAAGAAATCACACGCGCGACCGTCAAGGTCGAGCTTGCGAACGGCAAAAACTACATTTTGCGCGACGCTTGGTGTACCGGAGCGCTCGAAATTGACGGCGCGGAAGGTCAAATAAGTGTTCGCTTTGAAGGCATGGCAGGAAAAGAGATCTAAAGATGGAAAACACCGGAAGAACGAGCCGGCCGGTTTCCGCTAAGACGTCGATTCAAACTATTCAATTGGAATATCCGATCGACGTTTTCGGCGACGGCGAGGTCGTAACTGAAATTTCTTTTAGTCGTCGCGCGACTTTGGGCGACTTGGCGGCGGCGGAGCGGAACTCGAAAACCGATTTCGATCGCGTCGTATTTCTTTTGATGCGGCTTTGTGATCTTACACGTCGCGAAGTTGAAGCGCTCGACGCGTCCGACATGGGGCCGATCGCCGAATACTTGGAAACATTGGTGTCCGGCCGCCCTACGATTGGCGAAGTCGTCTAGCCGATCTCGCCTATGTTTTTCACTGGCAACCGTCCGAACTCTTAGCGTTGACGCCGGGCGATTTGCACGACTGGTATAAAGAAGCCGAAAGGCTTCTAGCGGGGGGCGAGAATGCCAGCTGATTTTAAAGTAAAAGCGGTCATAAAGGCCGTTGATAAAGCGTCCGCTCCTATTCGCCGGATCTCGGGTGTTATCTCGGGGAAGCTCACGCGCGGACTAAAGCGCGCCGGGAGCGCAGCTAAACGCGCGGCGCTCGCAATGGGTCGGCTCGCGATGAAAGCGGGTCTTTTAGGCGCGGCGGCGGCCGGCGTTGCGGCGGTAGGCTTTCTAAAACTCGTTGATTCCCAGCAAAGATCGCTCGATTCAATGGGGAAGCTTGTTCGCCGATCGGGGATCGCGATCGAAGCTTATCAAGAGCTTCGACATGCGGCCGATCTCGCGGGCGTATCTCACGAAGGCTTTGACAAATCCTTAGCTAAATTCACCCGAAATCTAGGCGACGCGAAAGCGGGCGTCGGCGCAATGACGACGCTCTTAAAAAAGAATGCGCCGGTATTTTTGGAGCAACTCAAAAACACGAAAAACGTCGGCGAAGCTTTCGAATTTATGGTTTCGGCTATGGGGAAGATCAAAGATCCAGCCGAACGGGCGAGTTTAGCCGCCGCCGCATTTGGTCGATCCGGCGTCGAAATGACCTTGATCCTAGAAGGCGGCGTTAAACAGCTCCGCCGGGCTAAACAGGAAGCTCACGAATTAGGACTCGTTTTAGGTAAAGACGCGACCGACCAGGCCGAAATATATGTCGATGAAATGACCCGGCTTAAAGGCTCTTTGAAAGGTTTGAGCATGGAGATCGGTTTCGTTCTTGGGCCGGAAATGACGAAGCTCGCGAAACGAATGAAAGATTATATCGTTCAAAACCGCAAATTCTTAGCGCTCAAGATTCGAGAGGTATTTCTTGAAATAGTTGAAGCGGTTAAAGCGGTTTGGAATTGGCTTGGGGCGATCGATTGGGCGGAAGTGGTCAAAGATTTGAGGAAGTTCGGATCGACCGTTTCGAGTCTTGTTGACGAAATCGGGGGCCTTAAAAACGCGTTGATCGAATTGGGCGTCTTTATGGCCGGGAAGTTTGTTTTTCAGATTGGCGCCGGTTTGTCGGCGCTCGGGGGCGCGGGCGGCGCGGCCGGCGGCTTCGGGAGTCTGCTGTCCGCCGCCGGCATATCGGCGGGCGGCGCTTATGCGGCCGCGTTTTTACTCGGGACGGCGGCTCTTTATGTGGGGATCCGTGAGCAACTCAAACAAACTCAAGACGATTGGCGACAGAAGAAGTTAAACAAGAAATTGAGCGAAGCCAGCGACGCGCTCGCGCTCGGAGGCGGCGGGAAGAAAGCGATCGCAATTCACGACGATAGCGGGAAAGTCATAAACGACCCTATGGATCAATTCATAGCGGGAGCGAAAAACCGTTTTAGCCCCGGCGGATCGAAGAAAAAAGCGGCCGATCTAATGGCGCAACCGCAGCCGAGCTTATTGATTACAGATCCGACGAAGCTCGCGCCGCTCAAAATCAACACGGGAGCCGGGTCGACGAACGCCGGATCGACCGACGTTTTGATTCGTTTTGATAATCCGCCCGACAATATGAAATTGATCAAGATCAACGATAGCGACAAAACGCGAACGCGGACAACGGTCAAACTGGGAAAAAGGAAGGTCGCTCGATGAGTTGGCGCGAAGGTCTTATAGACGCGAGTTTTCGAGGTATCTACTTCGAAGTCGAGGCGACGAAAAGCAAATTCGGTCGTCGGACGACGCGCCACGAATACCCAAAACGCGACACACCAGCGATCGAAGACTTAGGGCGCGCAACGCGGGAGCTTCAAATGACCGCGTTTATTATCGGCGACGATTACATGGCCCGCCGCGACGAATTGATCGAAGCGGCTGAAGAACCGGGAAAAGGCGTTTTAGCTCATCCCTTTATCGGGGAGCTCGACGTTTATTGCGAAGCTTTCGAACTCTCGGAAACGACCGCCGACGGCGGAATGGCGACGATCGCGTTTTCGTTCGTCGAAGCGGGCGAACTCAGCTTACCTACCGCGAATTCCGAAGCCGCTTCGGCGGCCGGATCCGCTTCGGCGAAAGTGATCGACGACAGTCTAGACAATCTCTTGAAGGCTTTCGACGACGCGCTTGACGCGGTCGGCGACGCTATGAGCGCCGTCAACGCCGCAACAGACGCCGTTCGCGACGCGCTCCATTCGCCGGGAAAAATTGTTGGTAAGATAGGCGCCGCCGTCGCGGCCGCCGACGCTATCGCGGATAATATCGCGGATCTCGCCACAAACCCGACCGATCTCGCCGCCCAGGTCGAAAAGCTTTTTACAGCAATCGCCGACGCCGACGCGATTTTCCTCTTTTTGAAAGCGTCGCCGCCGGTCATTGATGCGACGACGAACGAAAAAGCGATCGCGCATTCCTACGCGCAAAACGGTTTGGCGGCCGCCGGTCTTGCGTTGGTTTCCGACGAATTCGACACCTACGAAGAAGCCGAAGAAGCCGCAAACAAGTTCGCGTTTTTTGTGGATACGGAAGCCGCGAATACGTCCGGCGCGGTTTTCGATTCGCTTTCTAGTCTCAAGAATGCGGTTATTGCGGCCATTTACGCGAACGCGATCAAGCTTCCGAAGCTCAAAACGATCGACGTTTTCATGGCGTCGTCGATTCCGCTCGCTTTTGAGCTGTACGGGGACGCCGAACGAGCGGACGAAATCACGCGTCGCAATAAGATCGCGCACGGTGGTTTTATTTCGGGCGCGTTGCGGGTGCTAAGTGAGTGAAGAATCCGTATTGCTTCGCGTCTTCGGTCGGGATTTCGACGGGTGGAAATCGCTTGAAATCGTTTCTTCGTTAGAAAACGCCGCGCGAGCTTTCCATTTTGTCGCGTCGGAGCGTTGGCCGGGCGAATCAAATCCGATCCGATTGAAGCCGGGATCACCTTGCGAAGTTCTAGCGGGGGGCGACCTACTGATAACCGGCTATATTGACAGCGTTCAAATAGCAGCGAGCGCGGGCGCGCACGAAATAGCGGTCGCGGGCCGAAGCAAAACCGCCGATCTTGTAGACTGTTCCGCCGAATTTGAGACGGGGCGTTGGCGTAATAAAAAGATCGAGCAAATCGCAAACGATCTTGCGAAACCTTACGACGTCACTATTAAAGCCCAGGTCGACACCGGCGACAAAATAAAAAGACACGCGATCCAAAGGGGCGAAACCGTTTATTCGTCGATCGAAAGGCTCGCTCGTTTGCGGGCGTTGCTTGTGACCGATAACGCGGACGGCGATCTAGTTTTGACACGCGCGGGCAATTTCGCGACCGACGCCGGCGGCGGCGTTGTATTCTCCGAAACCGGGACGGGGACCGCTTCGACCGCGTTGGTCGTTGGCGAGAATGTCATTTCTTCGCAAGTCTCTTTTGATATGTCCGGTCGCTTTTCAGAATACCGGGTCAAAGGGATCCGGGCGGGCGACGATCTGGATTTCGGGGAAGTGTTGCAAACGTCGGCCGAATCCGAAGATTCGGACGTTGAGCGAACACGCGTTTTGATTGTCGAACCCGAAGCCCGGAGCGACAAAAAGCGTTGCAAAGTCCGCGCGGATTGGGAAGCCGCGACGCGTTTCGGGCGCTCGCTTTCGTTGACTTATATCGTCCAGGGTTGGCGCCAGGAAGACGGGCGTTTGTGGGAAGTCAATAATATGGTTTCGGTTGTGGATGCGCTCGCCGGAATTGAAGCGGATTTATTGATCGTCGAAGTCGTTTTTTCGATTTCTCAAAACGGCACGTTGACGACGTTGACGCTTTCGCCGGTCGAAGGCTTCGAGCCTATCGCGCCGCAAAAAAAGAGACCGCGAACAAAGAAAGCCGGAACGAAAAAAGGCGCGTTCGACGAAATAAAAGAAGGGGTCAAGGTTTCGCAATGAGTTTTTTCGACGATATAGCGCCGATCAAGCAACGTGTTTTTTTGATGATAGGGCGCGGCGCGGTGCTGCTTTCAGACGCCGCGAAGAAAATGCAAACGCTACAACTCAAGGTGCGCGGCGACGCGACCGACGACGACTTGGAGCATTTCGAACCCTACGGATTCACCTCGAGACCCAAAGACCCGGACGCCACAGGTCAAGCCGAAGCGGTCTTCGTGTCGATTGGCGGCAATAACGATCACCAGATAGCGATCGTCGTTGGCGATCGTCGCTATCGTTTGAAAGATCTTGAAAAGGGCGAAGTCGCTCTTTTTGATGATCAAGGGGCTTTCGTCAAACTCTCGAGCGCGGGGATTATCGTCGAACCGGCCGCAGGGCAAAACGTCGAACTAGGCGCCGGGGCGACAAAAGGCGTTGCGCGGGAAGGTGACGCGGTTTCCGTGACTATCCCGGCCGGCTCTTTTTTAACGGCCGCGACCTCCGGCGTTTTAAACCCGGCTCCCGTGACGGTTTCCGGGACTATTCAGGCCGGATCTCTAATCGTCAAGGCGTCCGACTAATGCTAGAATCGGATCCGAAATGTTGAGTTATCACGAAATAAAGATCGAGATTTTGCGGCGTGTTTTCGCTGGATCTCTCGACGCCGACCAGGGCGAGCGGCTTGTTTATTTAGCCGCCGAATCGGGCGACGTGTCCGGGGGCAATGATTCCGAAGCCGAAGACGCCGACAAATCACCGGCATTGATTCGGGCTTATGTTGATTCGTTGGAGGCGCGATAAATGGGCGATCTCCAAGAATACAGGCTCGAGAAAATAGCCGATTCGATCGGGCTTTTAGCGCTTGAAGATCCGACGACCGCGATCGGCTCGAATGTTGACGACGCCGACGCCGCGCTTTCGATAGGCTTCGACTTTGATTTTGATAATACGACTTACACAACGTTGACCGCGAACACAAACGGTTATGTTCGTTTAGCGGGGTCGTTGAGTAGTTTCGACAATACAAAGCTTTATACGCCATACGCTCGAGTCATTTTCTCGCCGTGGTGGGATGATCTCAAAACGTCCGACGTCGGCTATATAAAAGCCGAAACCGTCGGCACAGCTCCCGATCGCCGTTTTGTTTGTGAGTGGCGAACTTTTCAATATTTCAACGAGAGCGCGACAAACAAACGCGAGATCGTTTTCCAGGTTGTTTTATACGAAACGACGAACGCGATCGAATTTCGGTACGGGGATCCGACGGTCGTCGGGGTGCCCGGAACCACTAGTTCCGCGAGCGTCGGCGTAAAAAGAGATTCGGCAAGCGGCGCCGACGCGAACGCGCGCGACTTTTTTGGTTCCGGGCATCCTTTCGGGGGTGCGTCCAAGTCTCTTTGGAATACGACGCTTTCAAGCGTTCCAGGGGACGACTTCCCAGGGGACGCGACGAATTCGCAAGAAAACGAACGTTATTATTTCAGATTTTCGCCGCTCGAAAAAAGCTTAGAAATCAGCGGCGCCGATTCGATAACGCTCGACTTTTCCGCCGGGCTTCCGACGCCGCAAAGCGTTGACTTGATTCCGGCGCCTAATACTTCCGAGTTTTTAGACTTCGCGCAAATCGTCGAGATCTCGCTTTTTTCGTGGGCGCGAGCGGAAACCGGCGACGAGTTGCCGGTCGCTTCCGACGGTCCGCGCGGTTTCTGGGGTGCTCAATTTGGCACGAACGGAAACGACAATTTCGGATCGCGGCTTTGGCTTTTGGAGCGTAGCAAAGACACGCCGAAAAACCGCGAGCGGGCGCGCATGTATGCGAGCGAAGCTCTGCAATGGATACGAAAAGAAGGGCTCGCGGAATCCGTTTCCGTTGAGCTGGAAGAAACCGAATCCGGGACCGTCGGCTTTGTCGTGACAATCACGCGCGGAACGCCGGCCGTTTTTACGATTCCGCGACTTTGGGAGCGTTTGAACAATGCCACTTGACACCAACTATTCGACGCCGACGCTTAGCACGTTGATTGACCGAATCGAAAGCGACTTCGAGACCCGGCTTCCGGGCGAAGGTGCGAAAATAAAGCGAACCTTTCTCTATGTCGCGTCGCGAGTTCTTGCGGGCTCAATTTATGGCGTTTACGGGTTTTCGAAATGGCTTTCGCGTCAACTCATCTACGACACGATCGACGATATTGACACGCTCGAGCGTGTCGGGGCGGTTTGGGGTATTACGCGAATCGAAGCGACCAAAGCGACCGGAAGTTTCGGTTTCACCGGGACACCGTCAACGGCGATCGCGGCCGGGACGGTCGTCGCCAGGGCGAACGGCGTCGAGTATGTGACCGACGCTCTTTTGACGCTTGACGCGGGCGGCGCCGGATCGGTCGCCGCGACCGCGTCCGTCGCGGGGGCTTCGGGTAACATAGCCGACGGGGCGGAAATTTTAGAGATCTCGAACGCGATCGCGGGCGTCAATTCGTCTGTTGCGGTGTCGGTTATGTTCACCGGCGGAAGCGATCAAGAGACTTTTGACAATTTGAAAGAGCGGCTATTAAGCCGGATCCGCGAGACTCCACAGGGCGGCGCGGCCGCCGATTATGTCGCGTGGGCGACGGAGACGGAAGGAACGACGCAACCAGTCGATCGCGTTTGGGTCTTTGGGCCGCCAAACGCGGCGGCCGGCGAAGTTATTGTTATGTTTGTTCTTGAGGGAACCGGATCGGCTATCTTTCCAGGTTCGGCCGACGTTCTTCTAGTGACAAACAATATAGACGCCTTTGATTCATTTACAGGTCTATCGACGCGCCGACCGGTTACAGCCGATCTGAGTTGCGGATCACCAGGGCAACAGGCGACGACGCTTTCGATTTCTATCAGTCCGAACGACGCGACGACACAAGAAGCCGTCGAAAGTGAGATCGAAGCAATGTTCGTCCGCGAATCCGAACCAGGCGGAACGATCAAAAACTCGAAGTTGCACGAAGCAATCAGTCGCGCGACGGGTCTCGATTTCTACGCGTTGACCGACGTTAATGGTTTGGGCGCGTCGTCCGATATTATCGCGGGAGCTTGGGACACCTTGACCTATGTCGGCGCGATTACTTGGAGCGCTGCTTAAATGGCGAACGGATTTACCAGGCCGCGACCGGAAGAATACCGCGAACAATTGTTTCGACTTTTGCCGCCGGGTCCGATCTGGGTGACCGAACTCGGAACGCGGCTCGCGGGCTTTTTGCTCGCGGTCGGCGACGAATTAGCGCGGGTCCATTCGCGAACGCTTGATTTGCTCGATATTGAAAGCGATTGGACGAAGACCGACGAACTTCTAAAAGATTGGGAACGCGTCGCCGGTTTGCCGGATATTTGCAACGATAATCCGTCAACAGATCAAACGGTCCGACGTCAAACGCTACATGCGAAAATGACGGCGGTCGGCGGGCAATCGCCGCACTATTTCAAAACGATCGCCGATCGAGCCACCGGCGAAGATTGCACCGTTTCGGAATCGCTCGGAACCGCGCCGTTTCATTGGGATATTAGCGTCCCGAATAACGACGTCGAAGAATTCAAAGCGGGTCAAGCAAAGGCCGGCGACGAGCTGGCGAACTATGCGAGCGGCGTCGACGAACTTTTTTGTTTGTTGGAGCGAATAAAGCCCGCGCACACCGTTTTAACTTACACATTCCCGAACAACGACCCGGAGACTTAAACCAATGTATAGAATCGACAATTCAACGAGCGTCGGCATTGCGCCGACCGTACCAGCCGCCGGAACAGAGGGTTATTTTACGGAGATCACACCGGCGACGACGGTAGACGGTTGGTGGCTCAATATGATTCAAGACGAGTTACGGGCTTTGGCGTTGATGAAAGGCGGCGGAACTTCAAAAACAAACAACGCGCAATGCGCGGACGCGCTCGCAGCGATAAAAGCGATCGACGCCGACGCGACGGACACCGGCTCGATCACCAGTCTATTAGGAAACGCCGTTATCGCTTCGGAGACTTCGAAAGCCGCTTCTTCGTCGGTCGCTTGCGTTGTCGGTAGCACCGGCGCCGAAGCTTTGGGCGAGCGATCGAGCGTTGTCGCTTCGTGGAGTTCCGGCGGATCCGGCAACGTCGAAGCCGGGGCGGATCAATCATTTATCGCGGCGTGCGGCGGATCGGCGAGCGCGGCGCTCGGGACGTTGACGGGCGCTTATTCGGCAATCATTGCGAGTTATGGAAATATTCAGGTTTCCGGCTCGAATTCTTTCGTTGCGGCTTGCGACGACGGGACATTTTCAGCGGTCACGGGCGACCAGGCGGCGATCATAGCAGCGACCGAAGCGACGGTTTCCGGCGCGAATTCGGTCGTTATTGCGTCGAGTACATGCGACGCGACCGCCGGGCAATCCGCCGTTATTGCTTCAGAGGGCAACTCACAAGCGAACGGACAGGCTTCGGCCGTTATCGCGGCCGGGGGCGCGTCGCTCACGGAGGCCGATTTCAGTTTGATCGCGGCGTCAGATAATTGCGAGATCGAAACGGGGTTAGAGCGTTCGGCTATTGTCGCTTCGTATAATTCGACACAACACACGCTCGCGAATAACTCATTCATGGCCGGATCTTATTATTCTCACTCGAGCGCGTGGGGATCCATTTTGTTAGGGAGCCAGAACGCCGAGCTGGCGGACGATTTTACCTTAGCGCTCGGGTGGGCCACCGGCGCGGCTATTTCTCCGCTTGATACGAATCAAAATTTGACGTTCAAAGTAGACGGGACGACTGGACAGATCCACAGCGATTCCGGCTCGATCAGTACGCCGGCCGATTATGCCGAATATTTTGAAAACTCGAAAAAAGGCGCGCTCGCGGTCGGCTCGTTGATTGCGTTCGCGAGTGCTAAAAAAGTGAAGCTCGCGACGACCGGCGATCCGGTTTTGGGCGTTGTTTCGGCGAACCCGGCTTTTTGTGGAAACGCGGCGCCGCTCAATTGGCGGAAGCGTTACATGGTTGACGACTTCGGCGCGCCGGTTATGGAGGAAATCGAGTTTATCCAATGGAGCGAAGAATCCGAAACCGTTCGCGAAATGGTTGACGGGGAATTGACGAAAGCGAAGACCGTCACGCGCGAAGCGTACAGCGGACCGATTTCCGACGCGCCGGACGATCGACCGGAAAACGCGCGAATCTACAAAATGACCGTTCGCAAACAGAACCCGGATTTCGACAGCTCGAAGGCTTACGTTTCGCGCGGCGACCGTCCGGATCAATGGACGCCGGTCGGGCTTTTGGGTCAATTGCGCGTTCGTGTCGCCGCCGACGTCGCCGCCGGGGATTATCTCGAAGCGGGCGCCGGGGGCATTGGAGCCAAGGCGAGCGGGAAGACGGGTCTTTATGTTATGGACATTTTCAAAGCTTTCGCCGACGGCTTCGCAATCGCGGACGTTTTTGTTAAATGATCAAAATCGAATTCCAGGAAAAGCGCTTGCGGCGTTGGTTCGATGATTTAGCGGAAAAACAAGTTCCGTTCGCAACGTCGGTCGCGCTAAACAATACTGCTTTCGATGCGCGTAAAGCGTTGATCGCTCAATTCCCGCGAATTTTCACGGTTCGATCAAAGTGGATAAATAAAGGTCTCCGCGTCGAGAAATCGCATAAAACGAACTTAGAAGCCGCGATCGGTCACCTCGACGAATACATGGCACGACAGGCCAAAGGCGGCACGAAGACCGCAACAAAGAGTTTTGTTGGCGTCCCAGTTCGCGCCAGGAAGACGCCAAAGCACAAAACAACGCGCGCAAAATGGCCGGGTCGATTACTTCGAAAAAAGAAACACTTTATAAAGCCGCTTTCTGCCGGCGGCGCGCTCGGGCTTTTCAAAATCGTTGGAGGCAAGAAAAATCCAAGGCTCGAGCTTTGGTATGTTTTAGCCGAACGCGTCAAAGTTCCGAAGCGTTGGCCATTGCAAAAAACCGTCGAACAAGTCGTTCGCGAGAAATTCGCCGCAAACGCGGCCGAAGCAATGCGACGCGCATTGAAGACGGCAAAGCGCAAATGATAGCCGCCAGCCGATACAACGCCGCGCGATCGGGGTCTTTGTGGCTTTTGGACGATTTGCCGCCCAGGCTTCGCGCCGCCGGCTCGCCGGATTCCGAAGGGTTCGCGGCCGAAGTTCGTATTTTCCAGGCGTCGCACGGTTTACCGACCGACGGCAAACTTGGGCCGGTAACGTGGGCGCTATTATCGGCCGAAATAGATTTTCCCGAATTCGAGCAAACACAAGATCCGACGATATTCGAAAGCGATCACACCGTTGACAATGTCGACGACGCATTTCGACGCGTCCGCGAAGGTTTTAAGCTTTCGCCCCACCTTGCAGGGTTGGCAGCGTTTTACGTCGACGCGCTCGCGGGCGAGCTGGATCCGCTCGGAGCGCGGGCGCTTTATCAGGCTATGCGCTTTGACGGGCAATCCGTCGCCGCGCGGATTCAACGAGGTAAAAACGGCCGCCCAATAGCCGACGCGGTTCGCGCGTATCAGTACAAAGGCCGGACGGCCGAACAAATGAAACAGAGCTACTCCAGCAAATGGCACAAGTGGATCGACGGCTCACGGCGATCGGGCATGGGGATCCACTGGACAGCGGGCACCGGCGGCGCCTACCAGGCCGCGCGTTATTTGCTCTATAATAAGCCGGGAAGGGTAAGCTCGAACGTCTTTATTGATTACGACGGATCCTGTTTTATCGTCTACCCGACCGCAATCGATCGCGATATTGGCGACGACGCTTGTTTATTCACGGCGCACGGTGCTCACAATCCGGGGTGTTTTGGCGTTGATTTCGCGAGTCCGGGCTTTTTGGAGCGGGCCGGATCCGGGTGGCGGAGCAAAGCCGGGTCGAGAATCAAAACCGACATAATCTCGAAATGTGGAGTTATCGAGCTTTCGGATCTCAATCTCAAAGCTTGGAAGAACACGCCGACAAAATCGGTTTTTTGGCTCAGTCGGAAAAGCGAAGGTCGGGTTTATTCGGTTGACTATTTTTTAGCGCCGACGTGGTCTCAAATGGCGTCGTTGGTTGTTTTGGGTCGCGTTCATTCAATTCTAAACAATTGGACGGCCGACGACATTGTTTGTTGTGGCCATTATCAGCGGAGCGATTCGCGCGCGGATCCTTTTTATTATCCGCTTGGGTGGGTTCGCGAAGCTTGTTTATCCAAAGCAAGCGAAAACCTTTTAGCGCCGGGATCGTGGCTTTCACGATTCAACCCGGCCGACGTTCAAGACATTACAGTTGATTATAGACAATGGGCGAGATCGCTCGGTTGGTAGTACGAAGAGAGGGCCAAAAAATGCCGGATAGAATTCCACTATTAGATCACCGGATTACGCAAGTCGAAACCCGGATCGCGGAGCTGGATCGCGCGGTTTCCAAAATGACGAAAGAAGTTACGACGATCAAAGCTTATATCGTCGCGGCCGGCGCTATTGGCGGGACGCTCGTCCCGATCGTGTCGGTTATCGCTTCTAAGGTTTGGGGTTAGTCCTATGGTTGATTCCGTTTTTATTTTGTTGGGCGCGTTGGGCGCGTTGGGCGTCGCTGTCTATGGGCTTGTTGAAGCGTTCAAAGCGGCGGCTTCGAAGCAATGGCGTAAAAAGAAACGCGCCGGCCGCTTCGCGGTTCGAATCGCTCCGCTTTGCTTGGGTGCGGGTTTATCCGCCGTCGCATTGGGCGGAGCAATGGATTTGCTCGCGGCGTTGGTCGGATTTGATTCGGCGTTGCCGTGTTTCACTTTGGGCGCTCGCGCGCTTTTCGGGATCGCGGCCGGAACACTATCAACGCAAATTTATGCGATCGCGCGTAAACGCGTAAAAAATGCGCTCGGAAACGATGAGCAAAGTTGAGATAATATCGAAGTTCCGCCGTTTTTGGTGGCTCGTTTTTGCCGGATTCGTCGCGCTCGTCTACTTGTTGCGGCGTCGCCAGCAACCCGCCATTGCGGCGGAGCTTCTTCGAAAAGCTCACGAAGCCGACGTCGACGCGCAATTCGCAAAGCGTAGGCTCGACGACCAGGCGGAAGAAGAGATTCGCCAAATCCGGCGCGGGTTGTCCGACGTTTTAGGCGATATTGAAGCGAAAAAAGTCGACGACGTCGCGAAGCTTGAAAAAGACTCTTCAAAGCTTTTGGAGTTGTATCGCGCCCAGGGCAGGGAGTTAGGGCTTTGATCCGTTTTCTCGCGGTCGCGGTCGTTTTGGCTCAATGCGGCAACGTTTCCGCGCAATGCACGGATCCGAGCGCGCCCGCTCAATTTGTGAAATGCGCGCCTAAAAACAAGGGTTGGATCTGTCTATCGCCGAAGCTCGCAGCCGCGAACCAGGCGGAAAAGACCGCCGCCGCCGCGCGTTGCAAAGCGGAAAAGGAAGCGATCAAGAGCGAAGCCGAAACCGTCTTACGTCGCGACGTCGGGAAAATAGGTCTCGAAAAAAAGGTTTTAGAGGTCAAATTTGATTTGGCGTTGACGATAGCCAAACGAGCCGAAATCTTAGCGGCTTCGCGTTGGTCGACTTTGGAGGTCGTCGCGTGGGTTGCGGGCGCTGTCGTCGTAGGCGCGGCCGCCGGCGGCTTCGCGGGCTATTATTGGCGCTAGTCTTCGAGCAATTGGCGCAACGCGCGTTTTCGATCTAGTTCCTTATCGACCAAAACCGTCAAAAGTTCTTCGATTCGCGTCAAGCGTTCTTCGATGCTCGACGTAATAGGGTAGGCCGGCGCCGCCGGGTGTCTAGAAAAAGCCAATTCTTCGATCACTTTCAAAAGATCCCGCTTCGATTGCGCGACTAATCCTTCGTGATCTTCATATCCGGCGGGCGCGGTGTTTAAAGTCCATTCTCGGACATGGCGACCGGGACCGTTTCCCGCGCGGACATAGCGACGGGGGAGCGCTGAAATGTGGAATTCGCCGATCGGAGTCTTGACTAAATACCGACCGGATTCTTCGCGCGTTGCGTTCATAGATCCAAAGTCTAGCAAATACGGAGTGAAGCGCAAACTGTTAAACGCCGGCTTTGCCCGGCTTTGCCTAGTGTCGGAACTTCCGCGACCGCTTTTTTCGCTCGCGTTCGGCGCCTATGCGGCGGATCGTACCTTTTAGATCGAAGCTCGGGTATTTGTTTATTAGTTCAAGGAAATCGTCGATCGTCAACGCGCTTTGACCGCGTCGCAAATCTTCCAGGGTTCGGATTGAACATTGCAAAACGTCGGCAATCGTTGCCGTCCCATGCTCGCGCGTTAAAGCGTGCAAATCGGGGTTTTCAATCATTGACTTAACCTCTCGCTATTCGTTCGCAATTTTCGCGTATTGAAAGGGGATCCGTCAATTTTTTCCCGGTTTCATTCCGCATATAACGCCGGTATTTCGATCAATACGTCCGGCGGAATTGGGGTTTTCCCGTCCGGATAGCGCGGAACCCAGCAACAGCTCGCCCATTGGTTCCAAACAATGCGCGCTAAGTCGTTGAAACAATACGAAAAACACTTGACTGGGGGTCAAGTGGTCGCTGGTTCGAATCCAGTCGCCCCGACCATAAAAGCCTTTTGATTCCAATCACTTAGAGCGGAATCAAAAGGCTTTTTTTATGTCCGGAATCGCCATGGTACCAAACTATGGTACCAATCTATTTTCTAAACGCGTTACCGGAGCGGGTTTGAAAGATCGCGCGGTTTTGATTCTAAGCTTCGAAAATCCGACGCAATCGCGATTCTTTAGATCAAAGCTCTTAAAAACTACCCTTACAGCGCTTTAAACGGCACTTTTTCCGAACTTTATTTCCAAAAAATACAAACCCAATTTTTAAATTTCGGGTTTGTGAAATCGGGCGCGAAAGTACAAACCCAATTTTTAAATTCCGGGTTCGCAAAACTGAACGCGAAAGTACAAACCCAATTTTTAAATTTCAGGTTTGCGAAACTGAACGCGAAAGTACAAACCCAATTTTTAAATTTCGGGTTTGCGAAACTGAACGCGAAAGTACAAACCCGACAAGGTCGATCGAGAGTTTGAAAATCCCGATCTGAAAAGTGGCGTTACAGCGCTCTAAACGGCACTTTTCGAGACGCTTTTTCGAGAAAAACGCGGTCACTCTGTTTTTTTGGAGCTTAGAAACGAACTCGAAAAGATCGCAAAGTTTCTAGTCGATAAGACGAAGCGACGGGCGCCGTTTCGTTGAGCCGACATACGCGCGCGCGGCGGTTTTCCCTTTGTCGGAATGCCCCAAAGCTAAAGCGACTTCGGCGATCGCGCGTTGCTCGTTCGCTACCAGGAGCGACGCATAAGTCCCGCGAAGCCCGTGAGCCGTGACAACCCGAACGCCGGCGGCTTCGCAAACGCCGCGAATGATGCTTAGAAGCCAATGTTTACCGCGCGCGGACCCTTTGATTTGTCCGCCTTTGTTCGATCGTTGCGTGAAAACCAAAGCTTCCGCCGGTTTATTAGCCACCAGGGCGGCGAGTTCGGGCAGAATAACAGCGGGGATCGGCAAAACCCGACGACGGGCGGCTGTTTTGACGGTCCAGCCGTCGGCTTGATCGTCGTCGTTGATCCAAATCGTCGCGCCTTCGACGTCAATTTGTCCGGCCGTGAGGTTTCGAAGCTCGCCGCTCGCGATTCCGGTCAATAGAGGCAAAATCGCAGCCGCTCGCCGCTCGCCGTCTTTGATTTCCAAAGCCGCGACGATATAGCGGCGCGCTTCGGCTTCGCTTCGGAGTTGCTTTTTCCCGCGTCCGATTTGCTTTTTCCCGTTCGCGGTTTGCCAGGGGAACGGCAACCCGTCTTTTTTGCGTTTGCGTATCAAGTCTTGAGCTATATCGCCTTCGGTCCAGGCTTTGATCGCCCAAAAATCGCACATTCGGACAATTGCGCGCCAATACGATCGTTGAGTTGCGAGCGAACGATCTGAAAGGCTTTTTAGATAGCGATCCAAATGACGCGAGCGGAGCGAATAAACGCGATCGTCGCCGAAACGGTCGACAAGCTCTTTGCTCGCATACCCGACCCAGGCGGCCGTTTCTTTCTTGTCGCCTATTTTTTCAAGGTGGCTCGCATAGTCGGCGACCGCGTCGCGAACGTCGCGCGCGCAATGTTCGGTTTTGTAGGCGTTTAGAGCGCCGCGCGCTTCTTCGCTCGCTTCTTCTTTTGTCGCGCCACGGCGGCATCGAAACCGCGAGATCTCGCCGTCTGGAGTGGCAATTTTATAGCCGAAACAGTCTCTTGATTTTTCGAAATGTGGACCGTAAAGCCGGACTTCGTCGCTTTTGCGTCTTCCCATTGTTCTCCTTTTTCGCTTCGCGTTTGCTCGCCTACATCGATCCATTTTGGCGGATCGACGTCAAGGCGATTGCACAATACCCGAAGCAAGGCTTCGATCCGGTCGAGTTGCGTCAAGTTGATAATCCCTCAGGACAGTGCCGATACAGCACCCAAAGCGGGGTTCCGTCCTCGGTCTTTCCCTGTTTCTGAAAGCTGATCGCGTCGTTGTCATTGATAAGCTGCGCGAACTCAAACTTACGGAACAAGCCGGGTATACGCTTCCATTCGCTTAGGTCTTCCGGTCCTTGTAGGGCTATGTTATTGAATGGGTCACTGTCTTTTTTCAGCATGTGTTTGATGGGCATGATTGCACCTCCTATCTACTAAACGCGGGTTTTAAGACGGGGGTGGGACACGTCCAGGGCAAAAGCTCACCGTCCAGGACGACCGGCTGCGCGTCTTTGTACCAGCGACGCGCAGCCGCCGCCGTCGCTTTGCAATCAACGTCGGGCGTATAGCGTCGCATTTGGTCGACCATAATCGACTCGAGGCGGGCGGCCGCAGCCGTCAAGCGGGTCTCGGGGGCTTCTATAATGATTTCATCATGCACGAAGACCACCGGACGCGAGCCGAAGAGAGGCGACGACGGATCGGAGTAACACTCGCGAGCGACGGAGAAAAGCGCGTCTTTTGCGCCGATCGCGGTCAAATGCTGAAATCCTTGATTGCAGCCGTCGCAATAAGAGACGCCGCCGCGAATAAAACCGGTTCGCGGGTGGATATGCTCGAAGCTCCCGGTTCGGGTTTGTGAAGCTATCCAGTCGAAATACCGGCGCATTTCGGGGAAGCTATCGAGCCAGGCAGAGCGGATCTCTTTGCTCTTCGCTTCGCTGATTTCAACTCCCATTGACGCCGCATAATCGACAAAACGCGCGGCCGATAGCCCGCCGGGGTAGCCAAAATTCGCCGCCTTTGCGACTTGTCGAAGCTCTTTGATCGTCTTGTCGCCGGCTTTGTAACGCGTCAACGCGTCTTCGTAACTCACACCGGCGAGACCGGCAGCAAATGCAACGTGTAGATCGCGGCCGGCGTTGATTTCGTCGGCCATTTTCGAGCCGCCGAAAAGGTCAATCAAGGTTTGAGCCAAAGAGCAAAGCTCCGCTACATGATAATCACAGAAGACGAAGACGAAGCCGGGACGGGGAACAAAGCATTCCCGGACGCCGGATCGGCGTGGGTTGTTTTGAAGATTAGGCTTCGAACAAGCGGTTCGACCCGTTGAGACTAAAACCGAAAAGCGGGCGTTTATCGGGTGGACGGTTCCCAGCTCAAGACGCGGAACAAAATTCGAGAGTTCGTCGCGGTCTTTGGCTATGTCCAGGCGGAGCGAAAGGGCCGGATCCCGGCCGCATTCTTCTAGAACGTCGGCGCTCGTTTTGGTGTATTTGATCCGCTCGTCTTCGGTCAAGTCGCGTTCGCTTGCGAGCTTTTCGCCGCTTTTTGTCAACGGGGCGGCGGAGCCTAAAGCCGCAAGAACCCGTTTTTTTGTTTCGTTCGTGTTCTCGCTTCCGTTTTCTCGAAGGATCCCGGACGCAATCAATTGCGGGGTTGCGGCGTCAACGCGCTCTTGCAAGCGTTTCTTGAGGGCCGCAACCGCCGCCGGATCGGTTCGAATTCCCCAGGCGGCCATTAAATGCAACGCGAACGCGTGCGAGTGGGTCTCTTTGAAAAGGGGCGGAGTTCCTTCGCGAGCTTGTTTTTCGTAGATCTCGAACGGGTCTTTCGCGTCGTCGAGCGCGTAGGATTTCGCCGCTTGCGGCCATTTCTCGAGGGGGATCCCGTCGAGCTCCGCATATCGAAGACGCCACGAATTCGGATCGTTTTTCTCGACGCTTCGATCTTTTCCCAGATATTTGCTCGAAAGCTCCGCCAGCGAAAAAGACGGGCGCCGTCCGATTTGCGGATCGAGGCGAAAATGATTTAGAGCGATCGCCTTGAGTCGCTCAAAAAGGCCGACGTCCCAAAAACGGCCGGCGTCCAGGGCGTCGAAGACCGTCGGCAATAAAGCGGGTTCGGCTTGACAAACGACCGCAAGATCGAAGGCGAGATTTAAACCGATGATTCGCGTTTCGCTATCTTCTAAAGCGTCGCCGATCGTTTTGATTGTCCCGGCTCGCAGTTCGAGCCAGGGCGAAAAATCGCCGTCATAAAACGATCCGCAGATCAAACGCGGCGCATAGCGTCCGGGCGCGATCAATTCGGTTTCTGTGTCAAAGCTTAGGTTTCTCACGGAATACCCTTTTCTGGTTTTGATATTGGATTTCGTCGCAAGTACATTCGTCCGAGTCTCCGGATTCCGTTGGTTCAAGCGGGCAGCCGGGGCGATGCGGGGGATCGTCCGGCTCGTAATAGCTAGACGGCGGCGAATCGATCTCGTAATAACTCACTTGCAAAATTCAGCGGGCGCGAATTGGGTCTTTGTGTGTGGCTTCTTCTTCACTCCGGGCGGCCAGGCCCAGACGTGCCAAGCGTAGTCGGTCGCGTCCGATTGGGCGCCGACGTGACCGGCGCAACGCGGGCAGGGTCCTTTGTAGCGCGTCGAATAGGTTGCGCCACAGCTCGGAACGCGAAGACGGTTTTTCGTTGGTGCTAGTCCTTTGCAGAAGTGAGCGAAGACCGGGCGACGGGGTAAAACAATCAAGTCGCTCGGGGGGTTTTTGGTCGCGATTTTGTTCCGTTTCTTGGGTGCCAGGTAATTGAGCCGCAACAAAAACGCCGCAATTCCGACGCGATCGTCATTGATAAAACGCTCTATCACTTGATCCGCTCCCAAAAAAGGCGGATTCGTCAAAACGAAAACCCGTTCGTCGCCGCCGATTCGCATTTGCAAGCAATCGCCGAAGCGGACGCTTTGCGCGTGTTTTTCGAGTTCGTCGTTTTCGGTTATTTCCCAAGCTAGAAGCCGGCTTTTATCGACGCCGAACGAAGCACACGCTCGCAAAATCGCGCCTTCGCCCGCACACGGATCGAGAATCGATCGGCTTTCGAAATAATGCGGGAGCATTCGCGCCAGGACTCGTACTGTCCAGAACGGCGAATAATAACAATCGTTTTCGAGGCGCGGGCGCCGACCAGCAACAGACATAAGAATCCCCCTAAATTACCGGCACCGGCGATCCTTTCTAGATCACCGGCGCCGGGTCTAATTATGCGGCGCGGGCGGCCGTCCAGTTTATTTTAGTGAAATCGCCACCGGCGCGAGTCAAGACCATGAGCGCGGACGCGTTGACGATTATCCCTTTCGCCGGTTGATCGCTCGAAACAAGCGCGTCCATTTGCGCGGGCGTTATGTCTTCGTTCTTTGCGTCCGCGTCGAGCGCGAGCGCGAAGCCCTTGACGTTGTTCAAAGCGCTTTCTTGGGTCATATCGACAACCCAGGAAACCGTTTCGCCGGTTCTATGTGGATGTGACAGAGGCGCGTCGGCGGTTTTCGCCGAAGACGGGCGACCTCCTTCTGAACCGACGACTTCCATTTCTGCAATAAAGAATTGCACGCCGGCCTTTTTCCGGCTTTTTTGAACCAAAAGTTCGCGGATTTTAAGTTGATGTTGACCCGGTCGAATGTTGACCGAGCTGTTAAAGACTTCGGCGTTTTCTATGCCGTCGAAAATTCCCATTTTATTTACCTTTACCTTCGCCGGTTTTTTCTTCTAAACGCTTAATTTTCCGGCTCAAATACCAAGCGCATTTTTTCAGATCTCGCAGTTCGGCAAGATCTGTTGATTCGTCGGCCGGGCATTTAGAGCCCGCTCGAAATAGATATTTTGCGGCGTTGAACAAAAGCCCGCAGCGATCGAGATCGAACGCTTCCATTACGTCGATCGCTTCGATTTTCCCGGCGACATAATGCGCGGGGCGTTCGACGTCGTCGCTATATTCCGAACACGTTCGCGCGTGTTCGTCGTTCAGTTGCTTACATTCAAGGCATTGAATTGTTATTTTATCGGCTTTCATAGCTTCCTTTAATGGCTTTCGTTCGCATACAAAAGGCGTTGACGTTCGCCGCCGGTTTCGGCAACAAAACGCGCGCCCGCTTTGGCGGTTTCGACCGCGTTCCTAAAACTCTCTGTGTGTTGGTAAATATAGAAAACGACGTCGTCGGCCGTTTGGCCGCGTCGATGCAATCGTCCCAGCAATTGTTCGAAGGCTTTTCCCGACGACGGCGGCTCAATAATGACGGCAAGCGACCAGGCTTGGAGGTTTCGCCCGGTCCCGTGGGCTATCCAGGAAGCCGCGCAAAGGTGCGCGGGGGCTTCGGGAAGCTCCGCGCCCGCTCCATATACCGGGAAGCGGTCAAGCGCTATCAACGCTTCTTCAACGGCTTTGGATTGATACCAAATGATCGCGGGTGCTTTGAGCGATTCCGCGAACGAAGCCGCGTCTTTTATCAGGAAATCGGAGACCCAAACCGGCACCGTCGGCGGCGCGGGTTTATCTTTTTGGGCTTTCCATTCGTCCCAAGCTCTATGGATCCCGCGCGTTATCGGCTCCGCGTCGATTTGACGGGCGACCAGGGCGGGCGAATCGTATCCGGGACCGGCGTTGCGATCCAGCTCCGCGCGGACATAGCGCGCCCATTCGGCTCGAGCGTCGAGCCAATCGAAGTCGATTACGTCGTTCGCCCATTGCCAGCGATACCAAAAACCGCAAGCAAGCTCGCGCATTTTGCGCCAATAAGAGATCGGATCCGGGAGTATTTCGCCGCCCGGATCTTCTTTAGTGCGTTCGACCAGGGCGGCGAGTTCGGCGACCGATTCGGGCGTTTCAATGGTCCTATGTATAAGCGTGAGCGAAACACCTAAGTCTTCTTCGGACGAACAAACAACGCCGGGAGCGGAGCGAAGTCGATTTGAGACGGCTTGACGGAACGATCGACGCCGCGCTTTTCCGCGAAGCGACGGATCGGCGCCGAAGTCTTCGAGCGCGCTCAAACGGTCCCAGTCGGACGCGCTCGGGCGTCCGTCAACGTCAAGACATTCTTTCCAGGCTTGCGAATGCGATCGGGACAATTGGCGGAAGATTCCGCCGCAGGGAAACGGGGAGTTTTCACGCAAAGCGAATTCGGCCAAATGCGCGACGTCGTCAACCGATTTGGAAAGTAGGGTTCCCGACAAACACGCAACGCGGACACCGGGGTTTTCACGAAGAAAGCGAATCACCCGACGGGTCCGCGCCGATTTCGGCGCGGCGAGCGCGTGAGCTTCGTCGAAGACCAATAAAAGATCTTCGGGTCGATAGTTCGCGGCGATTTCGTCCAATAGCGTCGACGACTTCGATTGCGAAAGGGTCGCATAGCTTAGGATCCGCGTTGGGACGGTCTTGAAATTGTCTTTCGCTTTCACAAAATCGCGACGCATTTGGTCGACGATTCGCGCTTTTGTGAAAACCAAAGAAAGTTTGACGTTTAGAACCCGACCAGCCAAAAGCGCGATCAAGGTCTTTCCGCGACCGACCGCCACCGGCGCAAAGAGTCCGTTCGCGTCGCGCAACGCTTCCAGGGCTTGCGATTGAAGCGACCAAAGCCGCCAGGAACCGATCGCAAGCTCCGGATTGAGATCGGCGCCTTCATAATCGCGGCGCGCGAGCTGCGTGATTCGCATTGTTTCGGAAGGGGGAGCGGCGACGTTCGAAGGGGAAACGCTCGAACGCCGCCGTCGGTGGGCTATTTTGGAAAGAAGAGCCATTATTTTACCAGCCGAACGAATCAACGACGAAATTATATTTGGGGGCCAAGACTTCTAAACAAGACGCCGTCGCCGGGAGTCGCGTTTGACAAACGAGAAATTCGGGCAATTTGATCGCGCCGGATTCGATTCGGGATTCTAAGAGGGCGACGACGTGATCTTCGCCGCGTTTGTATTTGGGAACGCGATAATTGACGACGTCCATTTCTTCGGCCGCTTCGACCATAAGCGGTCGCAATATGTCGGAGAGGTAAACGAGACCGTCGCGACGCGGCGCGCAATCCACAAACAACCAGGTCGACGCCACCGACGCCGGGGGCTCGATCTTTTCTTTTTTCATCGTTTCGGCCGGGGTCGCGATAGCTTCGGCCGGGGTCGCGATAGCTTCGACGATGCGCTTGACGCGGTCGTCGGCCGGGGCTTCGACCGCTTCGACCGCTTCGACCGCTTCAGACGTCAGCAAATTTTGGATTAGAATCGAATCTTCGCGAAGATCCGTTCGTTTATTGCCCGTTATGTTGCCGAGGCTGGTAAAAGGGATCGCCGTCTCCTTCGTCCAGGGTTCGACCAAATTTGATTGCGCTAAGCGTTGACGCAAAACCGGGTAAAGCGTTTCGAATTCGGGTTTTTTCAAGCTCTTGAGCCGCCGACCGACGAATTCTTTCGGCAAATCGAAGCCGTCTAAAACGACCGGATCGCTTTCTTTTCGAGCGGGCGCGGGTGGCTTGTATTCGACGCCGTCCGGGACGCCGTCGGGAGGGTTGATCGTGGGTTTCAAAGAGACCGGCGCCGGCGCCGGATCTTTTGGGGTTGTTTCAACGGGTTTTTTTGTAAAGAGTCCCAAGGGTTTTGCTCCTAATTGTTGGGGGTTTCGGCCGATTTCGGCGCAAAGGGATCGGAAGTAACAGCCGCCATAGTTGCCGCAGCTCTTCAGGTTGTGATCGACGTCGCGAAGGTTTGTTTTTTGCGCGTCTTCGTACATTTTGACGACGGCGGGGCGGACAATATCTGTCCAGCGTTGGCGAAGCTCCGCCGCCGTGAAGTCGCATTCACTCTCTTGTGATTTGTGGACGCCTTTTGTTCGGTAATAGACGTGGCGAAAGGTGACCGAATCGAAGCCGTCGAAGACCGGGCGCATTATTGGGTAATCGTCGCGGCTTTTGTAGACGTCGCCGGTCGCGGTCTCGACGCCAAAGAGCAAATTGACAGCGGCGAGCGGGTATATGCTCGCTTGGGTGTCGTGTTTGAGTTGCTCGGGGCTTTTGCAGTATTTGAAATCGCTTGTCGTCTTGTGATCTGTGATCCGTTTCCGCTCGGGTTCTATGAGATCGATCTTCCCGACGACGGGAACCGGCATTTCCGGATCCACCAGGGCGAACGCGGCTTCGACCAGGGCGGGCGCCACCGGGGGATCGGGCAGTCTATGAATGCCAGCCGCCGCAATCGGTCCGGGCGCGGTCCCGTCGAGCTCGAAACGCTCAAGATCTGTGTGTGTGTCTGTTCCGAGTTTTTGAGCGGGCGACTCCGGTTGACGGAATCCGGCGATCTTTTCGAGCCACCATTTCGAGGGGCAATCCGTCCAGGTCGAGATTTGCGACGCCGACGCGTGTTTGAATTCTTTGAGCGAACGACCGATCAACGCTTGCGCGTTTGGAATAGGTCGCGCCGCTTCTATGCCTTTGAAGACGCTATTCAATGCAGATCTCTCCGATTCCAAGCCGCCGACTAAGTTCGACAAAAGCGACCGCAGCTTGAAGCGGTACGACGCCATTCCCGCGAAGCCGTCGCTATTGCTGCAAGAATGGTCGCTTCAAGCTCTGCCTGTTTGTGCCAGATCGACGCAACGTTAACGCAGGTCGGTTGAAAGCAACCGTCGCGCCAAACCTTAAGCATTTTGCGTCCGTCTTTTTCAAAATGGACCCGAGCGACGCGCGACACCGCGCCGTTTTTCCGTTGGATCGCAACTTCCCCACTACTATAAACAACTAACTTTTTACACATTTCTAATCCCCTTTGCGATTGCGTCTGCTAATTGTCCGGAATCAATAACGAATGAAATCAATTCTCGGTCATTTTGATAAATGCCGGCCGGGCAATCACGCTTGAGAATCAAGACGCAGGAATCACCAAAGTCTAAACGTGCGTAGGGTGTTGGGTTTCCGCTTGTTCGGTCTACTGAGACAAAATCGAAAATCGTTGTTTGCATGTTTTCCACAGTGTTTGCTCCGTTGCGTTTGCGTTCTCGTTTGCGTGCCTTTCCAAAGCGGTCATAAAATATTTGCATTTCGGACGGGAATCGTCAATATCGGATTGAAAGTTTTTTTCGCGTCCGAAAATATTTACGGCGTAAAAGGTGCAAACAAATGTCTAAACGACTCAAAGGCTGGATCGATTGGGGTGCTAAAGACGGGCGGAAACGCTCGGAACGTGTTCGCTTTCTGGCGAGATCGCTCGAGGTCACAAACGCAACTATTTACAATTACATAAAAGGCGAAAGCCGGCCGTCGTTAGAAAACGCGGTCAAGATTGAGCGCATAACTGACGGCTTTGTGAAAGCTCAAGACTTCGTCGAAGACGATCAAGCGACGTGTGAAAAATGCGCGTAGTCGTTTGGCCGGATAAATTCCCGAAAGGCTTCACCGGCAAAAACCTTGATGATGTTGACTTGTTCCCGATCGTCGATTTGGTCGAAGCTCTTGAGACCCGTTACGAAAGCGACGCGGTCTTCGTGCCTTATATCATAGAGGGCGAAGAGCAGATCCCGCGCCTTCGAACCGATTCGCTCCAGGTGATAGAAGACGAAGGCGCGCGGCTCCGCTTCGGCGTTGTCGTGTTGGATATAGACGCGCCAGGCCACAAAGAGGTTAGCGCCGACTGGAAAGCCGATCAGATCGCCAAATTAAACCGTTTGCCGGTCGAATTTTCTGATTTTGCGCTCTATTGGACGCGCGGCGGCTATCGGGTGATTTTTCTTCTTTGGGATTATGTCGAACTCCGCGAATTCTTAGCGATAAGAGCGAATTTTGTTCGACTCTTTGCGAGCGTGCAAATCGAGGTCGACGATCTCAAAGATTGGACGCGTTGCTATCGACTCCCTTTTGTGATTCGCGACGGCGTCGCGCAGGTCGGACCGCTCGAGCTTTCAAACCTTGCAAAGCTCGAAAAAGACGAAGTCGAAAGCGTCTTATTAAACGCAAATGATGCGAGCGTTTTTGCCGGTATTGATCGAACGCGTCCGGCGCTCCAAATCCCCGAAGAAATCCCGCATGGTCAACGAAATCGCTTCTTCGTGTCGCTCGCCGGGAAGCTTCGAAATATTGGCTTTGTTGAGTCGGAGATCTTCCAAGCGTGCGATCTCATTCGGAAACGTATCGCGAGCGACTGGCAACAAGATCCGGGTGAGCTGGAGAGAATAGCCGAATATGCGGCCCAATATAAAGCGCCGACAATGCAAGAGAGTTTGCTTCCGGCCGCACCGGACGACCCAAGCGACGCGCCTTTTCGTTTAGGCTCCGAAGTCGAAATAGCACGTCGAGCCGTCGATCAATTGTCGCCGACGATGGTTTTTGACCGCGCTCAGCTTTGGAAATACGAAGACGCGGGTTTGTGGAAGGTCGTCGATCCGGCGCTCGTCTATAATTTGATCGGTTCGTGGGACGGGGAATGGGTTTATTCGGGTGTTGATAAGTCCGGAGATCCGAAGCTTCGACCGCTCAAAATCGGATCAAACACTCAAGAAAACGCGCTTAAAATTGTTCATAGATCACAAGCAAAAGCCGGGTTTTTCAACGACGCGCGCAGCGGGCTAAATTTCTCGAATGGTTTTGTTTCGGTCGACGATTCCGGGACCGTCGGACGCTCCGAATTCGCGCCGGATCATAGGGCGACAGCGGGCTTTGATTTCGATTTCATTCCGGGCGCTATGCCGTCGCGTTTCTTCAAAATGTTGTCGGATTGTTTCCAAAATGACGACGACCAGGGCGAGAAGATCGAACTCTTACGGGAGTTCATAGGGGCGGCGCTTTTGGGTCGTTCGACTCAATACCAAAAAGCGTTGATTTTGCTAGGGGATGGGGCGAACGGAAAAAGCACGGTTTTAGAGGTCATTAGCGCTCTTTTTACCGACGATCTCGTGACAGCTATCCCGCCCCAAGAAATGGGCCAGGAGTACCGGCGCGCAATGCTCGCGGGCGCTCGTCTGAACGTCGTCAACGAGTTTCCCGAAGCCGATATTCTAGACAGTACAGCAGTCAAAGCGATTTTGGACGGAAACAAAATCGTCGGCCGTTTTATCAAAGAAGCGCCTTTTTCCTATAGGCCGGTCGCCGGTCATGCCTTCGCCGCGAACGATCTCCCGGCGGTTCGGGATCTTAGTCGCGGCTTTTGGCGGCGTTGGCTCGTCTTGGAATTTGGGTTTGAGTTCAAAGAAGAAAACGCCGAACGCGACATAGCGAAAAAGGTCATTGCGAACGAACGAGCGTTGATCGCGTCGTGGGCTATTGAAGGCGCGGCGGCGTTGATCGCGCGCGGTCATTATGCCGAGCCACTAAGCGCAAAAAGAGCGCTCGCCGCGTGGCGCTATGGCGTCGACGTTGTCATGAGATTCGCCGAAGAGCGTTGCACCAAAACAGAGAGCGCCGACACGTCGGCCGCTTCGCTTTACAACGCGTTTATTGGCTTTTGCCAAAACGCGGGCCACAGGCAACTCAGCTCGACGAAATTCGGGCTTCGATTGTCGCGCTTAGGTATCGAGAAAAAGAAGAAAAGAGACGGCATTTTTTACGCGCTCGCGCTTCGACTTCGCGTGGTCAACGGGGGCGACAATGGTTGATTTCCCAGTGTGCAGGGTTTGCGTAGGGTTTTTCGATAAGTCTCCACACGCTAAGCCAATGAAAACAAAGAGTTTTTCTATAAAGGTGTATAGATGCATAGTTAAAAGAAGGTTCTACACATATGCGCCCCCGTATATGCACGCACATGTATATACGCGCGAGCGCATGTTAAAACACGCGCCCCCGTATACGCACTCACACACACACCCACCCACACATTACCCCTTAAGCGGGTTTCAACCCTGCAACCCTTCACTGTTCAATGATTCCGAAGGCTTACGCCGTTTTAACCCTACGCGAACCCTTCACAAGTATACACGGAGTCTCTAAGTGGTTGTTAATAAAGAACCTTCCGAATTCTCCGAACAAGTCGCGTTGTGTCGCCGATTGCATAAAAGCGGGGTTGTTTTCTTCGCGGTTCCGAACGGCGGGCGGCGCGATTATGTCGAAGCGGCGCGACTCAAACAATCGGGCGTCAAAGCGGGTGTTCCCGATCTCATCATATTGACGCCGCCGCCAGGCTATGTCGGCGCGGTCGTTGAACTCAAACGAGCGAACGCAAAGCCGAGCGATTTGAGGGCTAGTCAAGGCGATTGGCTCCGGGAATTCGCGGGTTTTGGGTGGCTTTGTGTCGTCGGCTTCGGGTGGCGGGACGCAATCAATCAATTAAAAGCTGGAGGCTTAGATCTATGAGTGTTTTCTTAACTGTTTTTGTATCGTTGGCGGCTAGTCATGCGCCGGTCCCTTCGTACCATCCGATCGACGAAGCGGTTTTCGTCGACACCTTGCGAACCTATGCAAAGCAAACGCACCGGAAATTGACACAAGAAGAAGCGGTTTCGCTTACGCGTCAATTCGATCATGCGGGCGCAATGGCCGACGTCGATCCGCTTTTCTTCGCGGGTTTGACCTATGCCGAATCGCGTTGGCGCAATCGGGCGATTGGCGACGGAGGTAATTCGCGTGGGATCTGGCAAATGTCCGTTAGCTGTGTCCGCGCGGTTATGGGGCGTGTCACGAAGCGCGAAGCTCTTGAGGTCATAGCGAACAAACATGCTCGGACGTGGGTCGCGGGCGCTTTTTGGCGTCGTTTGCTTCGTAAGTGGTCGAGGCGCGAAGCGGCGACGGTCTACAATTGCGGGCCTATTCGATGCAAGCAAAGCAACGGGACGCAACGCAAAACGACGCCGGCCGTTCGTGGCTACTTCAAACACTTTCGCCGAATGCTCGCGATCATGGGGGAGTTTTCGTCATGAGTGAGCAAAACAAAGAAGTTTATGATCTTGTGTTTCAAGCGGGGGTCGAGGTCGCCGGGCTTCGCTCGTTGCTCAAGTATTTGCAACCGCATTTCAAGGAAGAGAGCGAAGCCGGACGCATGATCGCGGGTGCCTTGTCCGAAGGGTTCGGCGCCGCAATCGCTCAAGAGTTTGAGCGGACGCAAATGCAAAACAAAATTCTCGCGAACTTCGCCGACCAGGTCGCCGCCACCATAGGCGAGGGCGACGACAACGGGGAGGGGGTAGGGGCGCTCGTAAGAGAGGCGAAAGCGGCGCTCGGGGTACGTCCGGACGCTTGAGGGGGTCGCGGGTCCTTCCGGGGGACTTAGATCGCAGGTTCCGCGCGCGGG
>Ga0233411_10000063_pt1 | contig 36415 bp, 61 predicted proteins | sample Na_anoxic_2_MG_FD_179799 | JGI IMG/M metagenome (GOLD analysis project Ga0233411, IMG submission 179799) | Seawater microbial communities from Saanich Inlet, British Columbia, Canada - Na_anoxic_2_MG | ecosystem: Environmental > Aquatic > Marine > Inlet | place: Canada: British Columbia...
TTTATGCAGTTTATACATTTGTAACTATTTAATGGCACGACCTAAAGGAACGAAATATATCGAGACACCCGAAAAGATGTGGGAGTTATTCGTAGCGTACAAAGAAAGCGTTAAGGCTAATCCTCGTTATGTTTATGAGTATCATGGTAAGGATGGTTTACAAGTAAAGAAGCCTTTAGAAGTTCCTTTGACTATGGAAGGTTTTGAATGTTATGTATCTGACTTAGGTATTATTAAAGATTTAAAGGATTATTTTAGTAATAGAAACGATTCTTATGCAGATTATTCCCCTATCTGTACACGTGTACGTGTAGCAATACGTAGAGACCAAATAGAGGGCGGTATGGTTGGACAGTACAATTCAAGCATAACACAGCGTTTAAACGGCTTAACCGAGAAGGTAGAACAAACAATAACTAACCCTCCAATATTCCCAGACATAGACTAAAAAAAACAACATGAGAAAATACATAGGAAAATCAAAAGAATATAAGAACGTTTATGTTAACTATTCTGATACTGAAAAAATATATTATTATAGTGCTAATGTAAGAGTTGGAGATAAGCATAAGCAAAAAGATAGTTTTAAAACAGAAAGAGAAGCGGCTAAATGGGTTGACCTTAGATTAATAGAAGGAGGTAAAGAACCTGTAAACGTCCTCAAAAGAAAGTAGATGTTTCAAAGAACTACGGCAGTAAATAGAATAGGTGCTATGACTGCACGTAAGCGAGTTGTACAAGGCGGAACATCTGCTAGTAAGACTTACTCAATACTTGCTATCCTAATCAACAAAGCATTAAAAGAACCTAACTTAGAGATAAGTGTAGTATCTGAATCAATACCACATTTGAGAAGGGGAGCGTTAAAAGACTTCATTAAGATAATGATATGGATTGAACGTTATAAGGATAGCGAGTTTAACAAGTCAACACTTACATATCGTTTCCATAATGGTAGTTATATTGAGTTCTTTAGTGCGGATCAACCCGACAAGATGAGAGGTGCAAGACGTAACCTACTTTATGTTAATGAAGCAAACAATGTACACTTTGAAGCATATTATCAAATGGCTATTAGAACAAGTGGGGTTATCTATATTGACTTTAACCCTACTGCAAAGTTCTGGGCGCATACAGAAGTGCTAGAAGAGGATGACAGCGAGTTTCTAAAATTAACTTACAAAGATAATGAAGCACTACCACAAACGATAGTAGATGAAATTGAAGCCAACGAGAAGAAAGCGGAGAAGTCTAAGTATTGGGCTAATTGGTGGAGGGTGTATGGTCTTGGCGAAGTAGGAGCGTTAGACGGTGTTATCTTAGAAGATTGGGAAGAGGTTAAAGAAGTACCACCAGAAGCGAGGTTACTTGGTTACGGTATGGACTTTGGATTTAGTAACTCGTACACCTCCGTAGTTGGTGTGTACGAATACAATGAGACTTACATACTAGACGAGGTATTCTATAAGCGTGGTGTTTACCCATATCAAATATATCAAAGCATTAAAGACGAAGTAGGAAGCGAGGATGTATGGGCAGACCATGCAAGACCAGACAGCATTAAAGAGTTAAAAGACTTAGGGCTAAGGATTAGAGGAGCAGAAAAACCAAGAGATGCTATGGAAAGTTTCTTAGATAAGATGAATAGACAAACTTTTTTCGTATCTTCGAGGAGTGAAAACATAAAGCACGAATTGAATAACTGGACTTGGGCAAAGGATAAAGGCGGAGAAAGTCTTAACGTACCTATCAAAGAGTTCGATCACGCAATGGATGCAGTTAAATATTTATTAATCAGTAAAGACAAATATAGTGGACGTTATTAAAACAATAGGAAGGGTTATAGTTAGCCCGTTTATTTATGCAGGTTATTTAATTATCGCAGCCGTAGGTTGTAGTATGATGACTTGGCAGTATGTAAGAACAGGTAGTTTAAATGATTAGTATTATACTACCATACAACAAAGACAGAGGGTATCTAGCACACGCTTTAAACTCAATCGATAGACAAACCTATAAAGATATTGAAGTGATACAGTCATTCTCTCCTAACTCAGTAGGCTATAATCTAAACGAAGGAATCAAAAAGGCTAAAGGCGATTTAATCACTTATATATGTGATGATGATATGTTACCACCTAACGCTATTGAAGACACGGTAAACAACTTTAAAGGGGACTTCATACATGGCAACGCTTTAAACTTTCGGGCTGACGGTTATAGAAAATTGCAAGTACCTACTAAGTTAAATCCTACTTTAAATGATATGTTGAATAAGAACTTCGTACATGGTGGAACAGTTACCTATCATGCTAGATGTTTTGAGAATGATTTGTTTGATGAGTCACTAACTACTGGCGAAGAGTACGAGTTCAATCTAAGGTTGTTAAGTAAAGGATTTAAACTAGAGTATATCAATAAATTATTGTATCTTTACAGAAGACACGAAGCGCAAAAGAGTTTAGGTAATGAAGATGCTGAGTATATCAAGGCAAGGCGCAAGAAGATTAATTTAATTAAAGATAGGTTTAGATGAAGATAACCGCTAACATAGCAACGATGAAAGGTAGAGAGTCAAACCTTTACCAAACATTAGAATCTATCTTACCACAATTTGATAAGGTTAGGATAGTATTTAATGGGTTTGATAAGTTGCCGTCTTGGGCAATGGATGAGAGAATAGAGCCTATATTCCCAAAGGATGATTTAACAGACAACGGTAAGTTCTACTCACTTGATCCAAAGCGCAAAGAATACTACTTTACTTTAGATGACGATATTATCTATCCTGCTGACTATGTAGAAAGAACTATTGAGGCTATTGAGAAATACGGTTGCATAGTTAGTTATCATGGTAGGATATTGAATCCTAAAGAAACTACGTACTATCGTGGTAAGCATCAATTCTATCATTGTGCTAGGGGAGAACATAAGAACTTAAGATTAGATGTATGTGGAACGGGTGTAACAGCATTTAGAACTGATTACTTTTGCCCTAAAGGATTACATAACCACGAGTACAAAAGGATGAGCGATTTAGTATTCAGTTTGGAAGCAGCAAAACAAGGTAAGGTTATAGGATTAATTAACAAGCCTAGTGGATGGATTAAACCGCAAGAGGTTAAACAGTCCATTTACCAAAGCGAAGTAAAGACGAGTCAAGTTAAACAAATAGAGTTAATGAATGAAATCATACAAATTAATAATTAAGCCAGTACAAGAGTTACCATGCTCGAAGTATCACATAGTCTATAACTTGAAAGATTACTTTGAAGACGTAGATAGTCCTGAGATACCCGAAATGGTAAGGTTAATATCTGATTGGACGGACGAGAAGCCTAATAAGTTGTTTACGTGCTTATCTAAAGATATTGTAGCAGCGTTTAATGCTATCACTACACAACTAAATTCATACAAGCCACAGAAGCCTAAACAGTCAATAGGGGATTACGTGTTTATAATGGACTACGATAAGATGAGTGCAGGTTGGTGGAATCACATTAACCACTTAGACATGAAGAACAACCCGTTGGAGTTACTTGGATTAGTTTATTTAGAGAAAGGTAAAGGATATGCGGAGGTAGATAAGCACGATAACGTCATTAACCCAGTGTCAGAACGGCAAAAGGCTTTAGTAGATGAAATGAGTTTGGCTGATTTCTTAGACATTGGCGCTTTTTTTTTGAATCAATACGTTATATTGAAAGAGTTACACTCGGGATTGAACATAAACCAAGCAATGGAAGAGTTGAAGAGCCAACGCCTTACGGATGGGAAAACACACTAATGAACTTATCAACGTTTTATAGTTGCACATGGCACGAGTTAACGAATTTAAACATTAGAGCGTTTCAACATAGAGTTAAGTACTATGAATATATTAAAGAAGTAGAAGAGTTTGAAAGAGCAAAGTTAAGAAGATGAGTCAGAGTTTATTTAAACAGTTTGGTGCAGCAATGGATGACGTTATAGGGAATAAACCTGATAGCGCTTTGTCTCTTGCATTAATGGAAACATCAGCAAGTTTAATTGAAGACCTTAGAGAAAGCCTTGTTAGTTCTGGTGCTGTTGCAAGTAGACAACTATTACAATCAATCGCACCTTTACCTGTTGAACTTAATGACGGTGTATTTACTATTTCTATTGAGATGGATAGTTATTGGAAGTTTATAAATGAAGGTGTAAACGGTACAGAGAGAGACAGAGGTGCGCCAACTTGGGGGAAGACACCTAGTGTGGGTATGTCATTCAAAGAATCCATTAGGGAGTGGATGACGTTTAAAGGTATTACATCACTATCATGGACGGATAAAGACGGTAACGCAGTAGTTAAAGAACTAAGCACAGAGCAAGACAGAGACGGAGCAGCCTTTGTAATTATGAGAGGGTTAAAAAAGAATGGACAGAAAGCAACTTACTTCGTTGATAATGTATTAGACAATGATTACATAACAGAAATAGAAGATAAAATTTACAAAGCATGGCAGTCACAATAGAGCAAAGTCCGAGTACAGATTTTGTATTAAGCGGTAATCCTATTATATGGGTTTTCAGTTCTAATCAAACAGGGCAGGTTAACTTTAGTTATTATGTTGAGGTTTATGTTGACGGTGTTTTAAATAGTTCACATCAAGTATTCCCAGAAAGCGGTATCTATGGAAAGTTTGACGCAAGCCAAATTGCGGAGAGTGAGTTAACTGCTCCAACAATTCCAACAGTTGAAACAGGAGAAGATGGAGGTAGTGCATCTATAAGTATAAAAGTCTATGAGAGATATGGAACTACACCAACATTACAAGCAAGCAGTACGTCATCTAGTGAGGTAGTTATAAAGGGTAAGTTATTTATGAATGCATGGATTAATACCGACTTAGACAATTACTTTGTAGATGAAGCAACTCTAAATAAAAAGTTTTTAAGTGATGCTACTGAATATAACCTTAGAGATGGAGAGTTATTAAATTTCTACTTTTGTGGAGAGGATGCTGATAACGATTATAGCATAGCCTTGTCTTATAGAGATGTTGACAATTCAGCCCTTCATAGTGAAGTTATAGCAGCAACTGGATATAATGGTTTATCTTGCTTTGCGTTGAGTTATGACATACTAAACTCTTACTATTCAATGAATGATGTTTATTATATTAGGATGTATATAAGAATAAATACTAATAATTACAGAACTAACAACTACATAATAAACATTGACAAGTGCTTTAGACCAGACACAACACGTTTACACTTCCTAAACCAATTAGGAGGAGTAGATGCTTTTACATTCGATGCAGTTAGCAAGCAGTCAATGAGTACACAGACTAACTCATTCTTAACAACGCAAGGAGGTTTTGACGGTGCTGCTTATACTTACTCAACTACCAATAGTCAAACGGGTAACTATCAAGTTACGAGCAACACTAAGTTAATGCTAGAGAGTAATTGGATAAACGAGGATATTATGCAATGGCTTAACGACAACTTATTTACATCTCCTTATATTCTAATGGAAACAGCAAACGGATTACAAAGGGTTGCTAATACTTCTGCATCTGTTAAGTATAAGAAGAATAGAAACGACATGGCTTTTAACGTAGTAATTGAATTAGATTTACAAATGCACTCAAGCATGATTATATGAATGACTACTTATTAATAGACGGTACTAAGGTGGATTTAAGCGAAGCAGATAAGATTGCTTTGTCATTTTCTTATGCAGAGATTTCTGATCCTAGCAAAAGGAAGTTAAGCCAATCTAGGACTATTACTATTCCTGGCAACCAAAACAATACTAAATTCTTTCAACGTGCTTACAATTTAACTTGGCAAGAGTTTGACGGTATTATATCGGCTGTATCTTTTGATAGTTCAAAACCTCACATTTGTAGTTACTACTCAGACAACCAAGTTATCTTTCAAGGTTACATTCAGATACTATCTAGTAAGATTAGTAAAGGAGTAGTTAACTTTGAAGCGGTATTGTTTAGTAACATCATAGGGCTATTAACTCAGATAGGAGATAAGTTAGTTAGTGAGTTAGGTTGGTCGGAATATAACCATACTTTAAATCATACCAACATAGAGAACAGTTGGGAAACTTCTGTAATAGTTGACGGTGTAGCAACATCTAACTTTACAGCAGGCGTTCCTGATGGCTTTGGTTATATGTATGGGCTTGTTGACTATGGATATGACAACATACTAGACAAGTACAAAGATAATGAGATATACGGCTTTATTTATCAAAAGGAAGTAGTAGAGAAAACTATGGACTTTCTAGGTTATACTATAAACTCAGACTTCTTAGATTCAGAGTTAGGTAAACGATTACAGTTAGGTTATGGTGGCGGAGATAAATTTGAGTTATCTAGTGCAGATATTGCAGCGTTAGGAGTTAGTTCTACGGGAGACGGTAGCAGTACTTTAAGCAACACACTTATTCAAGACCCTATTTACGGAAACTACAACTCAAGTACTACACTTCAATCTGAAATAATAGACAGTTCATTTGTAACCATTACAGAGGTAAGTGATACTACTAACCAAATGAATGCAGGTATTACTACTATGGCTATCACAGGCAACTTTGATGTGCATATTGAATTTGATTTAGATTGGAGTTTAGCACAAACCTCAACGGGTACAGTCAGCTTCATGAGGTTAAACTATTGGCAGTTGGTATTAGTTAAAAATGGCGTTGGTGCAGTTGTTCAGTCTAATTACACAGCAGTTAATACGAGTGGAACAATAAGCGTAGACTACACTAACAACTTCTTTTTTAATGGTGGAGATGATTACTACTTTAGATTAGATGCTTACTATTCTGCTGGAGTACTAGCACCTACAACGGGTGGAGACTTTACAGTAACTTATGACTATAATAATACCATAGTACAAAACCAAGTTTGCACAAATGGAATAGTTCAGAATGGAAGTACAATCTACTTACCTAACTACATACCAAAGATAAAAGCGGTTGATAATTTCAAGTCATTGATTGAACATTTTAACCTTTACGTTAGTGAGCCAGACTTAGACGGTGTAGTAACTATTGAGCCATTAGAAGATTATTACTTTGATGCTGCGGATGCGGTTACATACACTAAGAAGATTGACCACACTAAAGATATTGAGATTGAGCCATTAGCATTAACACAGCCTAAGACTTATAACTTCATGTTTGCAGAGGATAAGGACTATTACAGAAGTCTTTACTTTGACAAGTGGGAGCAACACTATGGAGACTACACTTACGAGAATCAAACATTCTTTAGCAAAGGAGATAGTAGTTTTAAACTTAACTACACAATCACACCACCCGTAGAAATAGACGGTACAGATTTAATAATACCTAGAGTGATTAAAGTAGAGAACGGTGTAATATCTCCATTCAAAGGTAAAGCGAGAATATACTACTATCAAGGATTAAGAACGGGAGCATGGACTTTAGAAGGTACTAACTCGGTTGCAGATAGTCCACAAACAGAATACCCACAAGTAGGACACTTGGATGATATAGACAATCCTACCTTTGATATTTGCTTTGGTATGCCTAGAGAGTTGTTTTATAATGCTACATCTTACACAGCGGTTAATTGCTTTAGTGAGTATTACAGTAGATTTATAAACGAACTAACTAATCCTGATGCTAAGATGCTAAAGGCTTATTTTAGAGTAACTAACCAAGATGTAAAAGATGACTTTCTAAGATATATTTACAATATTGATGGAGTACTTTATAGAATTAACGTAGTGAAGGATTATGTTACCAATATGGGAACAACATATCATGAGTTTATTAAGATAATTGAAGTAAGCAAAAGAAGAACTATTACATACACCACTACAATACCTAACGGACAAACAAGTATAATTGATGTTTCAGGAGATTTCCAAAGTGGATATAATGCAGTTCTAACTACTAATAGAGTATTTATAGAGAAAGATAAACAAATGACAGCAAGCGATGGAACAGCCATAGATGGCGATTTAGTAATAGATGGAGATTGGGTAATAACATAATAATAAAATAATGGCAACTTTAACAGACAAAGGAATAAAAGACGGAAGCACAATAGGTAATCCAAGTACAGGTAACTATTATAGATTCATGGACAGCAATAATTCTAATTTACTAACTATTAGAAATGATGCAGGAACAGATACAACTTACGCTTCTGGAATTATACCTCTTTCAAACAGGATTATAGTAACTCAAGCAAATAAAGATACTACTTTAGGCGGGACAATAGACAGCACTAAAGAATATTTTCTTGATGGAATTATTGACATGGGCGCAACAGAAATAACCGTTCCTAGTGGTGGAATAAATATCAAAGGATATGACTTTAATGTCAGCGGTTTAACATCTAGCGAAAACAGTTACACAATGTTTACGGGTGCTAATGCGGGAGATGTTCTTTTTTCTGATTTTAAAATAGAAGTAGACGGCACTTCGTCTAAAGTTTTAGACTTAACAAACGGAAGCGGATTTAACGCTTTTGAGATAGCGAGAATAAACTTCAATAACTGTACTTCATTAGGAGAGTTAAACGGATACAGACAAGGCTTAGAAAGTGGAACGGGGCGATTTGGAGGTACTCCTAACTTAATACTTTCGGGAACTTGGTCGGGTGGATATTTTACAGAAACTTCAATAATAAGAGGGTTAACAGATGGTGTTTACTCAATATATGAAGAGGGGACTACTTTTACTATGGCTTCAAGATTTAGAACTAACCAAAATGTAGACCTTCCTGCTAATGCTTCTTTTATTGATTTTAGAAACACTAATTTTTTAAATCCCTCAACAGTTCAAATTCACGATGCTATAGTATCAAGAAACGGAGTATTTGATTCAGTTGATGCTAATATAATTCCGAACTTAACAAAAGGTGATTTAGCCAGTAGTTTTGTCGGCAACAAAGGAATTGCAAACACTTTCGAAGGAGGTTATACGTCTATCACTACAGAGGTACAAACTACTATTTCAACAGTAGGTACTTTTGTAGATTTGGCGGGAACATATACGGCTTCAAGTTTAGAACATTTTGACGCACCTGACAACGGAAGATTAAGACATTTAGGAGACACACCTGTAGAGTATAAGGTTACATTTTATGGAATAATAGACAGTGGAGCAAATGATGAAATAGAGTTAAAAATAGTAGTTTGGGATAATAGCGCAAGTGTATTTGTAGATTATAAATCAACCATTAGAGTGGTTAACAACCTACAAGGCGGAAGAGATGTTGCTTTTTTTAACTTCGTAGATACCGTTATACTAAACACTAATGACTATGTTAAAATTCAAGTAGCAAACACCACAAGTACATCCAATGTAACCGCAGAATTAGATTCTGAATTTATAATTGAGCAAAGATAATATAAAGATATGGCAAAGGAGATAGCAATACAGATGAACATTGACACCCGTTCAGCAGAGGACGGGGTTAAAAGAGTTAATGAAGGATTAAAGCAGACGGATAAGGAGTTAAACAATATGTCTGATAAGGATATTGCGTTGACTAATAAACTTAAAGCGTTAGATGCAGAGGTTGAAAGCGGTACTCTATCAATGCGTCAAATGTCTAAATCAATCATGGAGTATCAATCTGTCGCATTAGCAGCAGGTAGAGAATCCCCCGTAGGTAAGCAAGCACTAGCACAAGCAGCAGACTTACAAGATAAGATGGTGGATTTACGTAATGAGACTACCAGACTTGCACACGATGGAGCAAATATGCAAGCAGCAATGCAACTCGGTGGAGGAATTGTAGCAGGTTACGGAGCGTTTCAAGGTGTTACGGCTATGATGGGCGTAGAGAATGAGAAGTTAAAAGAAACCTTTATCAAACTACAAGCAGCACAAACTGCTCTAGTATCAATTGAACAGATTAGAACGGTGCTAGAAAAGGAATCCTTCTTAATGATTAAAGGTAAGGTTCTTTGGACTAAGGCTGAAACATTAGCAACGGGATTACTAAGTAGAGCAAAGGTAGCAGATGCAACTGCAACAGCAGGAGCAACACTAGCAACTAAAGCATTTACTGCTGCTTTAATAGCAACTGGTATAGGTGCTATTGTGGTCGCCATAGGTTTACTTATCGCAAACTTTGATGCTGTAACTACCGCTGTAAAAAAAGCTGTTGATTGGTTTAAGAATTTAGGGGAAGGTGTAAAATTAGTAATTTCTATTATATTCCCTTTCATTGGTTTAATAAGGCTAGTTAATGCTGCGTTAATAGAAATGGGTGTTATTGAAAGCGATGCAGCAGAAACAAGTAGAAAGGCGAGTGAGAAGAAAGCAGAAGCAGCAAGGAAAGCAGCAAAAGAGTATATTGAAGCAATAAAAGCAGAAGAAAAAGCACTTAAAGAAGCGACCGATGCAAAGGTTAAAGAGATAGATTTTGAGATAGCCAAAAGAAATGCAGCAGGTAAAGATGTTTCTGATCTCGAGAGAGAGAAGATTAAACTACTAATTGAGTCAACACAAAAGGAAATTGACTTAGCCAACAAAAGAAACGAAAGTAGGATTAAAGAGATTCAACTTATCGCTAAGATGGACAACTATGTAGGAGACTTAGCAAAGGAAAGGTTAAAGGAAATTGAAGCAGAAGGATTAGCACTAGAGACTTCGTTAACTGGTTACACTCAGCAACTAGAAATCTTTGAAATCAAGCAGACTAAAATAAGAAGAGATGCAGCAGCAAAGAATAAGAAGTTTGCGGAAGAGGAATTTATAGAAGAGTATGAAAGAAGAGCAGCAAATAACATAGCCTTTGAAGAGCAAGAAATAGCATCAACTAATAAGACTAATGAAGAACTATTAAAAATCTATCAAGACAATCAAGAGAAGATTAAGAAGCAAAGAGAGCAAGACTTAAAAGATGAGTTAAATGCAAACTTAGCCAAGATAGATGCAGTAGAAAACTATGCTAATGCAGCAAGCGATATAACAGGTTCACTATTTGAAGTCACTAACAACTTAGGGAAGAAAGGAGAAGCAGCAGAAGAGAAAAGAGCAAAGAGACAATTCGGAGTTGAAAAGTTATTAGGTATTACAGAAGCAGCAATTAACACGGCTAAAGGGATTGTTAAATATACAGCAAGTGGTAACTTACCAATGGTCGGAGTAATGGCAGCAACGGGAGCAGCACAAATAGCAGCAATAGCAAGTAAGAAGTTTCAGCCAGGAGGTGGAGGTGGTGGTTCAGCAAGTTCTGCTACAAGTTCAATCACTTCGGGTTCTGTGTCAAGTTCAAGCGGTGGTGTTGAAGGTAGCGGAGGAACGCAAACAACCAACACAGAAGACTTAACTAATGATGGCGGAGGTATGCAAACGGTGTTAGTATTAGATAGCCTTACTAAAGTACAGAACAAACAAAATAAGATTGACGCATTGAGCAGTATATAAACCAAAAAAAAAGGAGGGCGGTAAATCTAAAAAGCCTACTTAGTTAATTCTAGGTAGGCTTTTGTCATAATACCCTTTTTTAACGGTAACACGTTATAGTAGTATGAAGTTACCAATATACAAAGCAATTCTAGCAGATGATGACGAAGGCATGGACTTCAACTCTTGGGTTGATGCACCTGCACACAGCAAGGCTTTTGAATTATTCGGTAAGAACGACAAAAAGAAACACACCTTTTTCGATAACGAGAGAATGATTGTTAGCGGTGTTGCTATTGCTACTGATACACCTATTTATAGAAACAGCCCAGAAATGGGAGAGTTTTACGTTTACTTCGATAAAGAGCAGACTTACAAGATTGCTAAGCGAATGATGAAAAGCAACTTCTTACACAATGTAAATAAGATGCATGACGGGGATGACGTAGTAGACAAGTCAAAGGTTACTTTAGTAGAGTCTTACTTCATTGATTATGATCGTGGCGTAACACCTCCAAAGTCTATGGAGAATCAAAACCTTAAAGACGGTACTTGGATAATCTCATATCAAATAGAAGATAAAGAGACTTGGACAGAATTAAAAAGCGGTAAGTTCTCAGGCTTTTCAATCGAGGTTTGGATGAGTATCACTAAAACGAATTTTAAAAATCAAAACAAAAATAAAATGAGTAAAACGAAACAAAGTTTCAAGGACTATATCAAAGCGTTCTTTAACGAGAATGAAGTTGAAGCAACTCCTATTGAAACAAAACTAGCAGAAGCGGTTACTACTGACGGTGTGACTATCTCTTGGGATGGAGACATGGCAGAAGGTACTGAGGTATTTATGATTGACGAAGAAGGCAACAAGATACTTGCACCAGAAGGAGCGCACACCTACACTAATGAAGACGGCAAAGAAGTAGTTATTACTATTGATGCTAACGGAATGGTAGCCACTTACGAAGAGATTGAGGTAATGGCAGACGAACCTAAAGAAGAGGAAGAGGACGAAGCAGTAGAAGCGATGGAAGAACTAGCGAAAGAAAACGCTGAACTTAAAAAGCAAAACGAAGACTTCTCTAAACAAATCGAAACTTTAACAAAGGAACTAGACAAAGAGCCTAGCAAACCTGCACCAACAAATACAAAGAAAACATTTAACCTAACTGAATACCTTAAAAACAAATAAAATGAGCAAAAGACAATTTAAAAAAGCAATAAAAGAAAAATTCGGTTACGATGTGGCTGATGCATCTACTTATGTAAACATGGAGTCTACGGAATTGATTCCTCAATTGATTGAAGCATCTGACTTCTTATCAAAAGTAACTATTGACCAAGAGTGTACTAAGAACACAACTAAGAAAATCAAAATCTTTGACGTGACTATGGATATCGAAGCACTTTCTGCTTGTGATGTTTCTGATTCTGGTGGTGCTATTGACTTCTCAGAGGTTAACTTAACACCTGCGTTAGTTGGTTCTAATGACTTCTACTGTAATGATGACTTAAATGCTAAATGGACAGCGTTATTATTGGCTAAAGGTGCTAAAGCAGGACTAGAAGAGTTACCAGCATCTCAACAAGTTACAGCGGTTTACGCAATGTTACTTAAAAAGAGAGTTGAAGATAAGATTTGGTTAGCAGATACTGATGCAGTTTCTCCAACTTTGAATATGTTTGACGGTTTACTTAAGCAATTTAAGAACGACCCTAATATCCCTGCATACGGAGACGGAACAGCGGTTAGTGCGTCTAATGCTTTGAGCATCTTTAAAGGTGTTGCAAGAACAGTATCTTCTAAAGTATATGATAACGATATTGCTTTTGATATTAGATGTTCTCAAGTTGATTTTGAGTTCTTAATTGACAATATCTTAAATGATAACAACTACTCTTATACTGCACAAGTAGAAGGAGAAGGAAACGCAAGAAGTATTAACATACCTGGTACTTCTGTAAGAGCGGTAATCCAAAGACAATTGTCTACGGGGGAAATTTACGCTGTACCTTACCAATATATTGCAGTAGGAACTGATGCAAGTTCTGATTTAGATGCTATCGACTCTCACTTTTCTGAGGAAACTTTGAAGTTGAGAATTTCTACTAGAATGTTCTTAGACGTTGCTTACGCAAGACCTGAGTATTTTGCTAAGTATGAAGAAGTAGCATCATAATTACTAACACTTAAAACTTAAACAATATGAGTTGTGAAATTTTAAGCGGATATACTAAAGCCTCCTGCGCAAGTGTGGGAGGTTATAAGTCCGTTACATTTATACCGCATAGCGGAATAGAATTAACCGTTGTATCTAATTTAGTAGATAGTTACACGCAAACTTTAGATGCTTTTAAATTCACTCCTGATGTAGCGAGTGGAATGGCAGACGAGAATGCTACGGGTTCAAGAGAAAATAATACAAACATCTACGAGCAGAATGTAATGATTATGCTTAAAGATAATAGTACTGACACAATCCAAAAAAGGGATGCACTTTGTACAGGTTATTGGATGGCTATTGTAGAAGATAACAACGGACTTTTCAGAGTCTATGGTTGGAAGAATGGACTGTTTAACGGTTCGTCTACTACTACAACAGGTCAAGCATTAGCAGACATGGCAGGAAGTACTATTAATATTGCAAGTACTGAACAAGTATCTGCACCTTTTATTTCAGCGGTTGATGCTGCTGCAATAGTTAGTTACGTATCTTAAAAAAATAGGGGGGTGTGATTCCCCCTTTATTACTTATGTTATATTCAAATCTTAATGATTCAAACCGCTTATGTGTTGAGGCTAATGAACTTAATACGAGCGGTTTTTATTTATGGCGTGTAGTCAACGAACAAACAAAAGTTGAAGTAGTTGAGTACTTAACTTACACGGATATTTCTACTAGATTTGTAGAGTTTGATGTAACACTACCTACGGACTTGAATATAACAGCAGCAGGAGACTATACTTATTATATTTATAATGGGGATAATATTGATACTGATTACAATAATTTCACTATCTTAGAGGTAGGTAAAATGAGAATAGATGAGTAAGAAGAAAAACCAAACGATGTTTAACTTTGGTAAGACATATACAGTGCCTTTAGCAATAGAGGAAGAGGACAACGGTAAGAATATTATTACATGGGGTAAAGACAATTTATACCCTCAATGGGCTAACTATTTATTCTATCATTGTGCAGTACACCAAGGTATTATTAAAGGTAAAGTATTCTATACTATTTCGGGAGGTCTTAAAGAAACGACTAACAATAAAGATTTATTAAAGTTAGTTAATCCTATCTTACATGGAATTGATCTAAACCTAGAATTAGGAGATTGCTACTATGTAAAATGTAGATTATCAGCAGATAAAACTAAGATTGAAAAGGTGTCACACATTCCTTACGAATGGGTTCGTGTTACCCAAAACGGAAACTTTAGAGTGAGTCAAGATTGGACAGACACAACAGTAGACATAATGGACTACTACTCTTATAAGAATAAGTCAGATGATGACTTAACTTTTATATATCAGTACAAGGTAGAGCCTATGCAGATGCTAGTAGAATTAGATAGTAAAAAAGTAACTTACAACTACTATCCAACACTTCCTTATTCTGGTGCTATTAAATCAATACTAACTGATATTGAGATAACTAATTACACGCTTTCAGAGGTGGTTAATAACTTTAGTTTAGGTACTTTATTACAACTCAATAACGGAGAGCCTAAAAAGTTAAGTGATAGAGAAGATTTAGAAGATAGAATTTTAGAGACTGCTACGGGTTCAGATAATGCAGGCGGTGTGTTTATTACTTTTGGAGATGGTAAGGAAACAGAGCCAACAGTAGCACACTTAAACGGCAACCAATTACACGAGCGTTATGTAACATTGAGTGAGGATGTGAGAACAAATATGTTAAGAGGTCACAGCGCACAAAGTGGAGAGTTGTTTGGGTTTCAAAAAGAAGGTTCATTCAATGCTGAAACATTAGATTGGTCGTATTGGATATTTAAAGAGAATTATGTTAAGGTAAGGCAAAAGCAGTTACTAGACTTTGTTAATTTCTTATCCAAGTTTAACGGTGTTAATGAAGTTCAAGAGTTTAACGAAGTTAGTTTACTAGGTCAAAATGAATCTACTAACGTGGTAGGAGATAGACTTAATAATATGTCTCCTTTATTGGCTAATTCTGTAATATCTAATCTAACTATAAACGAGATTAGAAATATAGCAGGACTGTCTAGTATAGAAGGTGGAGATAGCGTAGCAAAAGCGGCTACATTTTCTAAGCAAGAAACATCTGATAAGGTTATTTCAGAGTTTATGAAATACGGAACACCTAAAGATAAAGTAGAGTTCTTAGCAAGTGAGCCGTTGAGTGATGAGCCTTTTAAAAGCGTGTTTGCTACATTACCAAGTAAACAAATACAAGTATTAAACCTAATTATAGCAGGGGAGAGTTTTGATTCTATACACCAATCTACAAAGATTAACCCTTTAGAGTTGAGTGGTATTTATAACAGACTTAGGCAAGGTGGTCACTTAGATAAAGATAGCAAAGTAACAAAGTCGGGAAAGTTAGCAGTCGTTCAGAGCGACATTAGCAAAATGAAGATAATGTACAGTTACGAGGTTAAGCCTGGTTACGGTGCAGAGGTCATTCCAGGTACTAGAGATTTTTGCAGAGATTTAATAGCGGTTAATCGTGTTTACAGTAGAGATGATATTAAAAAAATCGGAGATGCTTTAGGTATGAAGGATGTATTTAGATACAGAGGTGGTTGGTATCACAACCCAGACACAGGAAAGAATGAGCCGTCATGTAGGCACGAGTGGAAACAAAACATAATATTTGAATAATGGCAGTATTTTTCGCAACAATAGACGACATAAAAGAGTATTCTTATATTCATAGCAACGTAGAGACAAGCGTTCTTACTACTTGCTTGATACGAGCGCAAGACACCTACTTGCAAAGTGCTTTAGGTGCTACTTTCTACGCTCATTTAAAGGATGCAATAGAAGGAAGTACTACAACAGCAGCAGAGGACACTTTAATAAATGGTACTTTGTTAGATTATTTGCGTGTGGCTTGTGAGATTCAAACTACTACCTATGTAAATTGGGAGATTAGAAACAAATCTACGGGTATAGCAAACGATGAATACCAAACAGGTGCTAATTGGGACACGTTAGCGAAGTTAAAAGCAGATTTATACAAGCAAATGCAAACATATAAAGTGTTAATGGTAGACTTTATAGAGGACAATATAAGTGACTATCCGTTATATCAAGACAACTGTAATGAAGTAGAGGACGGAGACAGTTATAGTTATGTATTTTCAGCAGTAAGACGAAGACAAAATGGCTAATTATTCAAAGAAGACAAAAGCAAAACTAAAAGAAGCAGTTAAGAAGTATGAAACTGACAATAAAACAATTAATAAAGGAACTGCAAGACCTGACAGCAGCACACAATCAAGTTAAGTCTTTCGAGTATGGAGACTTTCTAACTATTCTTAAAAGGAAAGTAGACTATACTTGTGTTATGGCTAATGTGTCTAATGCTACTTATAGACAAGGTTCTAACTTAATTAATTTACAGTTAAATCTATTTGTTGCTGACAAGACTTTAAAAGGGGATGAGAATAAGATAGATGTAGAAAGCAATACTCAACAAATACTCAATGACTTACTAGGAGTAATAACGCGATCCGCAAGGTGGCAAGAGTTTGGATATGTTACTACTGATATACCAGAGCAGAAATACTACGATAGAACGCCTGACGTAGTGACGGGGTGGAATGCTACTATATCTTTAGAGATAATCCATAAAAACGGCTTTTGTGATGTTCCAATATTTAACTATGACTATGACCAAACAAGCGATGACGGTTGTACTATATTGGTTACGGTTGTAAATAGTGATTCTGATACATTAGCGACTAAAGTAGTTAGTAGTTCAGATAGTTCTGTTTTAGTTCCTGACATTACCTTTACAGATTCTGACGGTGTACCTTCGAGCGTTGCAAGTGGTGTTAATATAACCGCTACACCTTGCTCAACAACAATACAAGCAAACTTAAACTTTATAGGCACAGCAGAGCAGTCTAATATAATATTTCAAGCAAGCGGTGTTACTACATTTACAAGCGTAGATAGTTCAGCAGATGTTGGCAGTATAACTATTTCAACAGATGACGTTACTTTTGTAGCGTTTACATTACCATTTACACCAGTAGCGGGAACGCCTTACTATTTTAAACGGTCTACATTCTTAGTAGATGGATATTATAATATTACAGATTAATGGGTAAAATAATTACATATGGCTCAAGTTTTGGCAATGGTCTAATTTGTAACGCTTACGGCTTGTCTTATATTGCTGCGTTAGAAACTGCTTACGGTGCTACTTTACCAACTACACAAAAGGAAGTTATTTGTAGCACGTTTGGAATGATAACGGGAACGGGAACGCCTAATGAATCAGATATGACGAGTTTACTTTTAACTGACTTAGATTCAAGACTATTTCTATATTGTCCATTTGATGACACAACAGCAAACTTTGACGCTTATAAAATATCTACCAATTTGCAAACGGGTACTTTTAACAATTTTGTTAGTGGAGATATTGGAGTAAATGGAATATCAGGTGGAACGGGTAAATATTTGGATTTCGGTGTTAGTCCTAGTGTTTTTGGTGCTGAAACAGCGTTTTTGTGTTATGTAGGAGATAACGTTAGGTCTAGCGGCTCTAATGATATGGGTTCTTCTGAGTCGAATTTTTCTATTAGAACTGGAATAAATACCCGAAATAACTCAAATAACAGAAGTAGTTTCGTTAATCAATCTACTACAGACAATATATCATCTACAAATTCACAAGGGCTATACATTGTTAATAGGGTTGATTCTTCAACAAATAAAGTTTATAAAAATGGTGTTTTGAATCAAACTAACAGTACAGGCGGAGGGACTGGAACGACAAACAACACATACGGACACGCTAATAATTTAGGAGGGTCAGTTGATAGGGAAAGCCCTAGGGAATTAATGACTTTAGGAATTTTCTCTAAATTAACAGATAATCAAGCAGAAGATTTAGCATATTTAATTAATTATTTTAACTCAAACATCATTACAAGTGGAAGAAATACTTACTAAAATTGAAACGGTGCTAGTGCTGCTAGATATGCCTAGTCTTATTGAAAAATACGGAGACCCTGCAACTAGAGTTAGATGGGGAGTTGTTGCTAATCCAGTTTTGAAAAGTGGCTTTTATATTCTACCTTTAGGATGGGAAAAGGAATTGGATAAAGCAGGTATATTATACGAGGTTAAAGATATTGAAATTCAAATAAAACAAGACTAATGAGAAACTTTTTAAAATGGGCATTTAATGACCGTAAACATAGAAATAGAATAATATTAAAATAAAATGCCACACAACACAATAAATAATCTATGGGCTAAATTAACAGTTTACTTTACCCAAATTGCAGCGGTTTTACTATCGTTTATAAGTCCAATTGCAGGCGTATTAATTGCAGTAGGTGCTTTTGTATTCCTAGACACTATCATAGGCTTATGGAAGGCTAAAGTAATTAAGCAACAGATAACAAGTAGGAGGTTGTCAGATGTGGTGCAGAAAATGCTAGTCTATCAATGCACAGTTATTACATTCTTTATACTAGGACACTTTATAGTTAATGACATTGTAAAAGGCTTTATAGATATTGACTACGCTATGACTAAAATAATTGCAGTAGTACTAATTAGTATTGAGTTCTTTAGTATAGATGAGAGTTTTAAAGCAGCAACGGGTAAAGGTTTACTACAAAGGTTAACGGATTTAATATCTAAATACAAGACAAATAAAAAAGCATTTAGGAAGGATTAAATAAAAAGTACTATATTTGCCTAAACTAAAATTATGGCTAACAAAAAAATTTACATTAACGACAAGACAGCAAAAGAGTTATTTGGCAAAGTTAATATCAATAGAAAGTATAGGTTAAACGCTGAACAATTAGAGCAGTTAGAAAACTATAAAGAGGGCAAGCCACAAAAGGTTAAAGTAAAGTCTAAATCAGACAGCAACGACTACAAAGATAAAGGAGTTTTAAGCGCATTAAATGATAAAGGTAAGTTAATGAATATAGATGAATATTGCATCTATTACAACCTACCTAAAGCAGATATAAGCAGTTATAAATTAGTAACCCATACGGGAACGCCTTTCTTTAATATTGTATTTAGAGAAGTTGCAGAGACTAGTGTAATTGATTGGGATCAAATAAAGAAAACATTAAGCAATCAAATAAAAAGAGTTTACACATCTAAGAAAGTACAAAGTAAAAGTAAAAAAGAAGGTGTTTTAAAGTGGAGTGATTTACATTTCGGTGCATACACTAGGAACTTACTTAATACAGATGACTTTGATAAGGATATTTTACTAGATGGATTGCTAGAAAGTATTGAAGTTTGTAATGATATGGGATTTGAGAAAACTCACATACATATTAACGGAGATTTAATAGAGAGTTTTAGTGGTCTTAATCACATTAATAGTTGGCAAAGTATGGACTCAGAAATAATAGGAGCAAATGCGGTAAGATTATGTTCTAAGATGTTACATACAGCACTAAAGGAAGTTAATAATTTAGGGTGTGTAAAGATAGTAGCAGGCAATCACGATAGACTTAGTAAGAACAATGATGAAGATGTTAAAGGCGGTGCTGCTGATTTGATAGCGTACTGTTTGGAGTTAATGGGTTATGATGTAGAGTTTCATCCTTACGTTATTAGTCACTTAGTAGACGGCATTAACCACGTTAATTTACATGGAGATAAGTCTATTAGTAAGAAGTCAACAGAAAAGATTATATTAGACTATGGTATTCAAGGTATTTATAACCTAATTAATGAAGGACACTTACATTCAGTTATAGAAAAATTATCTATTAAACAAAGAGAAAGTTTTGAGGTGTTAAAGGATGATAGTATATTGCATAGAAGATTTTATTTACCTTCATTCTTTACGGGTAATTATTATTCAGCAACTTTAGGATATACTACTAATCCTGGTTACTTTATCATTTGGTCAAACAAGAAAAATAGACCACAATTTTTTAATGGAAGTGTATAATTTTTAGTATCTTAGAGTTATGAAAGAACAATGGAAACAAGTAAAAGGCTATGAAGGTCTTTATGAAGTTAGTAATTTTGGAAGGGTTAGGTCACTACCTAGGCTAAGAAGTAATGGTACTGGAAAATATATGACAAAGGAAATTATTTTAAATCCAAATTCAAAAAAAGGAAAATATTTAAACGTAGGTCTTAGTAATGGAATAAGTCAAAAAAGTAGAAGAATACACTCTTTAGTGGCTGAGGCTTTTTTAAACCATAAGCCAAGCCGTAAAATGGTTGTAGATCACATTGATAACAATCAATTTAATAATAGGTTAGATAATCTTCAAATAATACCACAAAGATTAAACACTTCAAAAGATAAGACTGGCACTTCTAAATATACTGGAGTTCACTTTTGTAAAAGAGATAAAAAGTATTTATCATGCATTAGAGTTAACGGAGATAAGGTTTACTTAGGTAGTTTCTTTTGCGAACTTGCAGCCGCTTATGCTTACAATAAAAAACTAAAAGAGATAACATTATGAGAGAGATTAAATACATAGTATTACATTGCACAGCCACTAACAAAGATGCAACAGTAGAGAATATTAAGAAGTACTGGAAAGAGCGTTTAGGTTGGAAGAACGTAGGTTATCACTTTATAATCAAGCCTAATGGCAAGATAGAAAAGTTAGCAGGTATTAACACTATTACAAACGGTGTAAGAGGATTTAATGATAGGTCTATTCATATTAGTTACATTGGTGGTAAATATGAAGATGATAGGACAGAGGATCAAATAGAAAGCCAACACTTTATAGTTGGTATCTTAAAAGATATGTTTCCTAAAGCGAAGATACAAGGACATACTGACTTCCCAAAGGTTACAAAGTCTTGTCCTAGATTTGATACAATAGAAGAGTTTAAATATTTAAATAAGTAGTTATGTTTGATATGATGGATGAGGCAATAGCCAATGATTTAGGAATAAGCGTTGAGGAGTATGTAGATAAGATTGAAAGAACTACACAGCACAGAATGGAAGTTATTGTAATGGGTTTATTTAGCGAGGATGATTTGATAATAGAAAAGGCTAAGAGAATATTTAACTTGATACAAGAATGATTAAAGGTTACATAACAGCAATAATAACACTATCTATATTTTGCATCTTAGCATCGTTCTTTCTAGGTCGTGTATCTAAGACTTGTGAATTATGCCCTGAGAACACGCCAGTAATTAAATACATTGAACGAAAAGAAACTATTAAAAAGATTGAAGATGAAATACATAAAATTATTATTCCTACTGATAGGGTTAAACGGGATTCATTACGCTCAGCACTCAACCCAAGATAGTATCTATTACACCGACAAACAAGATATTAATTGCCTTAGATGTTTGCAAACTGAGGTATTAAAAGATAGTTTAATTAGTCAATACAAAGCCAACGAGTTAACGGCTGACACTATCATCTATCAATTACAATCTAATATAAACGATTTAAACGACCTAAACACAGAGCAAGGTAAGAAGATTACCAAACTCCGTTGGAACGTCTTAAAAGTTGGCGTTATAGGTTTACTTAGTGGCTTTCTTGCTGCTATCATTCTTATCTAATCACACCCTAAAATGTCCAGTTTTTACTAATATAAACTGGACATTTACCACTTATCATTCATATTTACCGTTCGTGTAGTTTTTCTAATTGCATCGTTTATTGTCTTACATTTGTATTAACAAAATAAAACGATAAAATTATGAAGAAAGAAGAGACAGTAATGAAGTACCTTGATGCTTTAAAGGAGTTGAAAGTTGTATTAAAACATACGGATAGACTTAGTTTCTTGAAGTACGCAGTTGATAACAACCTGAGTAAGAATTTTCCAAATGTTATGATTAAGAATAAGTTGATATTAAATAAAGGCGGTAAAGCAAATACTGCTAGGTATCATTGGAATACTATACCTCCTAATGTTAAAATGGCTGAGAGGGTTTTAGATGAGTGTAATAATATTGGTGTTTCAGCGATGAGAACTACTAGGGAAAATTCTAAAAATATAAATGCTAAATCATGGAGCAGTGATGATAAGTTATTTGCAATAGAAAACAGAAGAAAGTTAAAGCCTGAAAAGATAGCAAAAAAATTAAATAGGTCTAAGAGTTCTGTTGTAGCATTCTATTATAGAGAAGATAATAAGTTGAAGTCTAAAAATGAAGTTATAATAAAAGAGATACATACAAGCAAAAAAGTTATATCTATTTTATGGGGTTTAATAAAAATAACTAAGTAATGAATACAAGAACATTTAACTATCAAGGTCAAGACGTTGAAGTCTCTTTATCAGACGATGAGATAAGCGTATATCTAAACGATGAAGACATCACAGATAATGTAGATACTTGCTTACTATGTGAATGGGTAGCAGAGATTGAAGCCTGCGAGCAAGAGGAATACGAAGATAATAAGTACGAACGATTAAAAGGAAACTAATGAGCAATCTAATTAAATGGTTTAAACTTCTGGACGAGAAATCAGAAGCCAACAAAGAGACAATTAAAAGTAAGGACTTTCAAGAGTGGTTAATCCACATTAAAACGCAAAGAGTAATAACAACTAATAAATTAAGATTATGACACCAAAAGAAAAAGCAAAAGAATTAATAAATAATATGCTTTACTGCTATCAAGGAAACATTGATGAATACACAGCTAAACAATGTGCTTTAGTATGTGTTGAAGAAATGATAGAAGACGCTAAGTATGATGTTTATAACGGTTCGGTTAGAATTAAAAATTGGAAAGAAGTAAAACAAGAAATAGAAAAACTATGATACCAATAGAAGAAAACGAGCCTTTTGAATTAGCAATAACTTTAATTAGAGACTACTTCGATAAGAACAAGAATAATAAAAGAGAACAGTTACTAGCGATTAAAGCAATGGAAGAGATACACGCTTACGTTACTGCTGACGATATGAAAATTGATTACGAATATTAAAATTAAATAACTATGACACCATTAGAAGCAGCAGAGCAAGAGATTAGAACGCTACAAATAGCAAAAGAGAAGTTAGTAAGTGGTACTAAGTATAACAGAATAGAACTTGAAAAGAAATATTTTTTTATTACGGAAAATTACCCTAACTTTGTCGACAAGGTTACAAACATACTATACATCTTAGGTAGTATTAAAATGGATCGTAGAGATTTACGAGACTTAGACAGAGCAAAAAACAGAGCGTACAAATTAATTAACTTATAAAATAAATAAAGATGGAAGAAAATTTAGAACTATGGAGAAAGGTTGAAAAGACTAACCCGAACTACACAAAGAAAGCAAAAATAGGAGGTCATACAATAACCGCAATAGCACCACAGTATCAAATAATGCAAGTTACTGAGCAGTTTGGAGTTTATGGTAGGACTTGGGGATTTAAAGATATTAAATTGTCTTACGACTTAGTAGATAAGTGTAACTTAGTGGTGTTTAGGGGGACGTTCTTTTTTCCTAATGGAGAGTTTGAGATTATAAACTCTAGTAAATTATACATCGATAGAAATAATACAATGATAGATGATAATTTTGCTAAGAAAATTGAAACAGATTCGCTAACAAAGGCTATTTCTAAACTTGGTTTTAATGCAGATATATTTTTAGGCAAGTTTGATGACGTTAGATATTTAGCAGAAGTAACAGAAGAGTTTAAACCAAAGCCAGTTACAAAGCCTGCATTAAATCAAAAGCAATTAGATGGACTAAGCAAGGTAACAGATGTAGAAGTGCTTAGAGGTTACTTTAAAACGCACGAGATAACAGAAGAGCAAAAAGGATTAATTACTAAACTAGCATTAAAATTAAAAGGATGAGCCAAAGTAAAAAAGAATTTATAAATTTGCGAATAGAAGAGCAATATTATAACGAGATACCTAACTACATAAAGCAGCGTATCGAGATCAAAAGCATAGATGACAGTTTACCAGAGTATAAAGAAGACGAGACTTTAAAAGACTTATTCAAGCAATACGGCAAAATAAAGGATAAGATTAAAATAAGACAATTTGAAATCAAAGATTTAATAATTAAAAATAAAAACAAGTAAAAATGATAAGAGAAATGGAATATATTTCAGACAGAATAGAAGAAATAAATACTCTAATAGACTGTTACGAAACAAGGAAGGTAGATGCTATTATAGAGTTGAAAAGTCAAACAGAGATAACAACTTGTACTGTTGCTATTCAAGACTTAATGGGAGAGTTTGACACTTTAAATAGTATCTTCAATGTTTTATCAATAAACAATAAACAAGTAAATAAATAGAGGCATCTAAATGCAAAACAATTATGGAATTAAAAATTAACGGAACAATCAAAGTAATCGGAGAATTACAAACGTGGGATAGTGGATTCTCAAAAGTAGAATTTGTTATAACGACAAAAGAAGAATATCCACAGGATATAAAGTTTGAAATCGTAAAAGAAAAAGCGGATAAGTTTATTGAATACAACAAGGTAGGAGATGAAGTAGATGTAAAGTTTAACGTTCGTGGCAATGAGTACAACAGTAAGTACTATGTTAATCTTCAAGCGTGGTATGTTACCAAAGCAGACGGTGCAACTACACCACAGCCAACGGCTAAAGTTGAAGAGGTTGAAGAAGACCTGCCATTTTAATCTAAACTAACTAAAGCCTGCTCTTTATGGGTGGGCTTTTTAATTTAAACGATATGACAAGCGAAGAAACTAACTTAGAACTAATAAAAACCCTAGCACACGTGCAGGCGGTACTTAGAGGTTTGGACAACCTAAAGGACGTAAGTATGCACGAAAGTGTTAAACGTATCTTAGAAGACAGCAAACACGTATTTAAAGCAACTGAAAAGCACATAGTTAAAGACTGGGAGATAATTAATAAACAAATGCACAATATAGACAGCGATATGATGGAAACGATTATAGAAGCCTTTCAATATAAAATTAATCAAGTAGTTGTGTTAGGTATTGAAGATGTAGTAACTATTAAAGATTAAAATTATGAAGTATAAAGTATTGAATTTATATGCTTGTCTCGGTGGTAATCGTTTCAAGTGGGATGAAGTAGCAGAAGAAAAGGGTATTGAGTTAGAAGTAACTGCGGTTGAATTAGACCCAGAACTTGCGAGAATGTATCAAGAAAGGTTTCCTAATGATATTGTAATAGTAGAAGATGCGCACCAATATTTACTAGACCATTACAAAGAATTTGACTTTATTTGGTCAAGCCCTCCTTGTCCTACACATAGTAGAGCCAGGTATTGGAATAGTTCAAATTATGAAACAAAAACAGAGGCAGTTTATCCAGATATGAAACTTTACCAGGAGATACTTTTCTTAGAGCATTATTATAGAACTGGAAAATATGTAGTAGAAAATGTAATACCATACTATGAGCCTTTAATTCCTTCAAAAAAGCGAGGTAGGCACTTGTATTGGACTAACTTTAATTTACCATCAGATTTAGGAGATAGAAGATTTGCTATAAGTTCAGCAAAACAAGAATTAAAAGGCTTATGTTCTTTTCATGAATACGACTTTACTAAATACAAAGGAGAGCAACCGGTTTTAAAAATGGCTCGTAACTTAGTAGACTATGAAGCGGGTAGAAAAATCTTTGAAACTGCTTTAGGTATCTACAAAAGTAAAAATGTAAATCAAACAGAACTTTTTTAAAATAAATTTGGTAGTTAGATAAATTTAACTATCTTTGCGTACAAGTTCGTGCATGGACTTATAAGAAATTTTATTAACCCTTGTATAAGTTGGAATGCACTCCGCTTGTACAGGGGTTTTGTTTTATATTAAATATTTATATTATGATTACAAAGTTTAAATGCTCATCTACAAATGAGGGAGAAGAAATAGATTTTATTGAGTTTGAAAAGTCTGGCAATAAGTTGATCGTAGAAATAACTGCACCAACAATAAATACTAATCTATGTGTATTCTTAGATAAGGAACAGATATTTAGCCTTATTGGGCAACTTCTCAGAATACAATCAGAGATTAGAGAGGAGGTTTCTAATGGCTAAAGACTTACCATATTTCAAATTTTTCTGCTCAGAGTGGAATGATGGAGATATTGCATTGGAAGATTATGAAGTTCAAGGACTTTTTATAAACCTATGCTCTTACTACTGGTCTAATGAATGTAATCTATCTTTTAAGAAAGCGGAGAAAAAATTTAAAGATGCTGGAGAAGATTTATGGCAAACCTTATTAGATTCAAACATTATAAAAGATGTAGATAACGAATTAGTCATTACTTTTTTAGATGAACAAAGAGAGGATAGAACGAAAACATCGAGAGAAAAAAGAAAAGCAGGACTAGCAAGTGCAGAAGCCCGTAGATTAAAGAAACTTGAACAAGATACTGAAAGTGTTTCAACAGAAAGTGAACACGTGTTGGATTTGTGTTCAACAGAAAGTCAACTATTAAGAAGAGAAGAGAAGAAAGAAGAAGAGAAGAAAGAAGAAAAGGTTAATTCTAGAGAAAATAAGTTTGATATTTTTTGGGAGTTATATCCTAAGAAGGTTGCTAAAGGTAAATGTAAAAGTAAATTTATGAAGTTGCCAGAGAGTGACATTGAAAAGATAAAGAAAACTATTAAGGCTTTTATCGCTTATAAACCTTTTAAAGATTACACACACCCAAACCCTATGACATACTTAAATCAATCTAGGTGGGAAGATGTAATAACCCCTAAAGAAATAGAAAAAACTAAGCAGGAGATTTACGAAGAGACACTTAGAACACACCTTAAAACACTAAATAAATAACTATGGCGTTTTTAAACACAGACTTTGGTACTGAGTACATAGATGACTTTTACCATGACCGTATTAAAAGCGGAGAAGGGATAGGAATTATAGACGTAGATAAACACGTAAGTTTTAAGCAAGGTCAATATAACATTGTTATAGGTGTAGATAACGTAGGTAAGACAGATTTTTTACTATGGTATTATTTAGTAATTGCTTTAAAGCATGAGAAAAGTTTTTGTATTTGGTCAGGAGAGAACAAACCAGAGCAACAAAAAAGAAAGTTAATGCAGATGTACGCAGGTAAATCTATTAAAGATATGACTTACAAAGACGTACAAAAAAGTAAATTGATTATAGAAAATTACTTTACATGGGTAGATAGAAATGTACTGTATGACCATAACCAACTACTAGATATGTTTAGCGAGAGTAATGCAAACGGCTTTCTAATTGATCCGATTAACGGACTAGACCACAAATTAAAGTTTGGTACTACTGATATGACTTATAAATTTTCTAATGACATTAGGCAGTTTTGCAATAACACAAATAAAACTGTTTTTGTATCAGCACATACAGTTACAGAAGCAGCGAGAAGGACTTACCCTAAAGAGCATGAGTTATTCGGCTATCAAATGCCACCTATAAAATCAATGATTGAAGGAGGGCAGCCGTTCGCAAGTAGGGCGGATGACTTCTGGGTAGTGAATAGATTAATTAATCACGACCTTTTAAAGTTTTACACTCAATTAGAGATACAGAAAGTAAAAGACACAGAGACAGGTGGCGAACCTACAATGAAAGATAAGCCTTTATGCTTTGAGTATAACTTTGGATTAGGCTTTAAGTATTCAGACATAAACATACTTAATCCATTTACGCTAGGTATAGATAGTTATGACCCTTTAGACGGTCTTAGAATGAAAACTAAGGAATTAGAAAAGGTAGAACCCAAACAAGTAATACAGCCTAACCTAGACTTTGATAACGTAAAGCCTAAAGAAGTTGAAACTATTGTAGTAGAGCCAAGAGTAATAAATAAAGATTATAAATCGGAGGATGACTTTTTAGAAAATTATAAAGAGCCTTGGGATTAACAATTAAAAATAATTTAAACTTTTTTCACTTTTTGTTTGGTAGTTAAAATAATTGTGTTACATTTGTATTAACAAATTAAAGCAATAAGAAAATGACACAAGTAACAATCGAAGGAATCACTTATAACATTATAGCAGAGATTAAATTAGAAGGAAAGGCTTCTGAGTTTTACGCTTCGCACATGGCAGAGTTAGTTAGACCTAAAGGAAGTAAAAGATTTACTGCTCTTAGAATGAAACATAACAACCAATTAGAACTAGTATAATGGGAAGAATAAGTCAAACTCAACTAAAGAATGCGTTAAAAGAACATGATATTTACTTTAACTTTGAAAATAATTTAAAAAGACACTGGTCTGTTTTACTTTTAAAACATGGAGTTAAAAAGTCTAAGGAGTTTAATAAGTCTTTAACTATTGAATTTAAACAAAATGATAAAGAAAGAATTTTAAGAATTGCAAAAGCAAACAAACTAACAGTATCAAGTACTGGTTTTATTAATAGGTTAAATTTTGATGATTATGACAATGCGAGATAAAAAATTTAACGAGTTAAAAGTTGGGCAAATAGTCCACTTTGGACTACGTTACGATCAATTCGATGGTGAGGTAATGGAAGTTAGCCATACAGAAGAACAAGTAGTTATTAAAAAGAAAGTTAAGTATTATGATGATTATTATACTTATGAAACTTTTAATAAAATAGCGTGTAGTAGTTACATAACAATAATAAAAGATATACAATGAATAAAGATGAAAAACAAAAATACGAAATAGAACTAATGTACCAAATAATGGTTAGTAGCAAAAAGTTTGAAAGTAAATTACATATAGATTATACTGATAAAGAAATTACCTTATCTGATTTCGGTGGTGAATGGGAACTTGAAGACTTTGTTGCTGCTATAAAAAGATATGATAAAGAAAGAGTTGAGATGATAAATAAACGTAGGGAGGCAAAGATACCAATGTTAAGGAATAAATTAAAAGAAATACTATGAAACACTACGCACTACGTCTACCACCCGAACTAATCGAAGCGATTAAGAAAGACGCTAAAAAGAATCAACGAAGCACATCAGCACAAATACGCTATGTACTTGAAAAGCATTTAAGTACATGAACGCAACAATAACAAAGAACAACTTAGAAATTTTCTACAACAAGTTAGAAGGTAACAGCAAACTGAATGAGGAGTGGTTAACTTACAAAGCCTTTTTAAAAGACGGTATTAAAATGATTGATGTATGCTTAGATAATATGGATCAACTTAATAAAGTAATTGCAGTTAACTTGAATAAAGATTTACAAACGGCTATTGAAACTAAGCAAGTTAACTTAAAATTACTATCTTTGGAGAGAGAAAACAAAGAACTAAAGCAACTCAATAAGGAGATGGAAGCGAAGATTGATAAAGTTTTACAAGGTGTTTAATTATGGCTAGATGTAAATACTGCCGAAACAAATTTGAAGTAAAGCACTTTAATAGAAAGTTCTGCTATGAGGATAACTGCATTCAAATGGCTACTAAGGATATTTTAAAGACCGCTAATGAAGTTAAACGCAAAGAATGGGTAAAGCGTAAGAAGATAAAAAAAGAAAGCCTTAAAACGAAACAAACTTATATAAAGGAATTGCAAGTTATATTCAATAGGTTTATAAGATTAAGAGATAAAGATGAAAATTGCATTAGTTGTGGTAAACCAAACGGAAGCGAACAAGCAGGACATTATAGAAGTACTGGAAGTTGTCCCGAACTTAGATTTTGTGAAGATAACGTACATGGTCAGTGTATAAGATGTAATATGCACCTACACGCTAATCTAATTAATTACAGGTTGGGGTTAATAGAAAGGTGTAGCCTTGCTTTAGTAGATTGGCTAGAACTAAACCACGAGCCTAAACATTATACTATTAATGAATTAATTGAATTAAAAGAATATTATAGAAAAAAGATTAAAGATTTAAAATAATTTTACTATCTTTACATTCGTAGCGAAGTCTAATTAACTTCTGCAAAAGGTTACACGTTCCTGCTACGATTCTTTTATTTACAACGTGTATAAAAATGTATCAATATGAATAATCAAAAAGAGGTTTGGCTACCAGTAAAAGGCTACGAAGGATTTTATGAAGTTTCTAACTTTGGTAATGTTTTAAATGTTGCTAAAAATAGGTTACTTACAAAAAGTGTAAGAGGTTCTTATTACAGGGTTACGCTGTTTAAATCTAATAACAAGAATTTAAAGTCAATACATAGATTAGTTGCTGAATCTTTTATAGATAATCCTATGACTAAAAAAGAAGTAAATCACATTGATTTTAACGGGTTTAATAATTGTGCATCTAACTTAGAATGGGTAACTCCAAAAGAGAATATAAAGCATTCTAGAATTAACAATAGATATCCTAAAATGAAAATTAGTAAATCTCACATGGAAAAATTAAAAAAATCCAATTCAAAAAAGGTTTTAAATAAAGATAATGGCGATATTTATAATTCAGTTACAGAGGCAGCTAATAAATTAGGGTATAAAAAATCTACACTAATACACTATTTAATAGGTAGTAGGGTTAATAAAACTAATTTACAATACTTATGAAATACGATTTATCCACACCCAAAGACAAAGAACTGTTTAAGAACTACTACGATAAACTACTTAGTAAAGGTGCTAAGGTAGAACTTAAAGAGGTTAAAGTAACAAGGTCGCAACGCCAGAACCGTTCGCTACATCTTCTATTCTCAATGATTAGTAATGAATTAAACGAGTTAGGCATGGAGTTCCAATATTTCGGTGTTAAAGGTCAGGTGTTAAGCACGAGATACACAGCCCACATAGTTAAAGAACATTTCTATAGACCTATACAAATAGCATTGTTTGATATTCAAAGCACTACTAAGGTAGATACTAAGCAGATAAACGAAACTTTCGATGTGGTTGCTAAGTTCTTTGCAGAGCGTGGAGTAGAAATATTCTTTCCAAGTATTGATAGTTTAATAGATTAAAAAGAAAATTATGAATTTAGGTAAATTTGATTGTAGTACTGGATTAGTTAATATATTACATAACGATGTATTAAAAGATATAACAGTTAGAACTAGTACAATAAGAGATATGTTATTAGTTGACAAATTACAGAAAGAAAACAGCAACGCTGTAGGGTTTATACAAAAGACTGTTTGGGAAGATTATGTATGGGGAGGTAAAAGGAATTTTGTAGTATTGATTTGCGAGGCTAACAATGATGCAGTAGGCTATGTTTTAATTACACCTGCTAGGGGTTCTTATAAATACGCTAAAATACAACAGATAGCAATAAGAAACGATGCTAGAAGGTTACATTATGGTTCTGCTTTATTAGATGTTTGTAGGCAATTTTGTGAAGAATTTGGAAGGATAGGTTTTACACTTAGATGCAGAACTGATTTAGACAGTAATAACTTTTGGAAGTCTTTAGGATTTGAGAAGTATGGTGTTTGGGAGAAAGGTAAGATTAACCATGTAGGTTTTAAAGCGAGTAATGATATAAATTTATGGAAGATAGATTTGAATAGTAAAATATTGAAATTATTTTAAGTTAACACTCATAAAGTTATATTACCACTCATCACATTTTCAAACAAAGCAAAGGTTAAACGATGTATGTTTGTACTAACAAATTAAAACAAATAAATTATGAAAACAATAATTTACAAAAAAACAAAAGAGCTAGCAGGAATGGCAACTACCTATGATTACATAGTTAAATATTCAGATAGTTCTAAAGAATTGAAGAGTCTCGATTATTTAATACCTGAAGTTAAAGGTAAACTTATACTTGAAGGTAAAGAGTTAATGGTTATAGGTTCTATTTTTGATTTAGATGATAGAACATTTAAAATATTAGTACATTAAGTTTAATAATTAAAACAAAGAAATTATGGAGTCATTTGAAGAAATATACAGAGACAAGGTTAAGTACTATGGAGATACTTTTGCTGCTAGAGATTTTGCAGTTACCGAGTTAGAAAGTCAAAGAGATGAGTTGTTTAAAGAACTAAGCGAACTTAAAAACACAGTCCACGACTTCATGCAAAATATAGATAATTACAACGTAGACATTCCTACTATAATGCACGATGAATGGAACGAAGTAAACAAGTTAGTAGGTAGAGATTAAAAATATAAGATTATGGAATTTAAAAAAGGAAAGAAGGTTAAGTTGAAAAGTAAGCATTACAATACTGTTTGTGATGGCACTATCTTAACTATGAATAGTATTGGTACTAACCGTTTTTGTTTTTTTTCTTTAGAGTATCCAGAAGAGTATATTTACTTTCCAGACTGCGAAGAAATAGAAACCAAACCAGAAACCAAACCACACCGCTACAAGTCAAGAGAGGTAAACGGGATGGACGTTATAGACTTAGTTAAGCATTGGGATCTAAACTTTAACGAAGGTAATGTATTGAAGTACCTACTTAGAGACAAAGGACAAGACATAGAAGACTTAGAAAAGATAATCGACTATGCGCAGAGAGAATTAAAGCACCGACAAAATGAGGTATAGAGTTAGAAAGAAACCATTACAGCAACTAAGGGAAACTTTATACCTGCTAAAGCACTCTAAACAATACTACTTAGATTATAGAGGTAGGTTAAGATTAAACACTAAAAGAATAAAAAATGAAAATTAAAGAAGCGATACAAATACTAAAAGACCATAATAATGGAGAGATAGTAAACCCAACAGATTTAAAGGAAGCAATGATTGAAATAATCAAAGAAAGTGAAAAGCCTATATTTGTGGCTAGAAGTGAACCAGAAGTAAAAGAATGGTCGCCAACTGAAAAGATATTTTTAACAGTTGTAATATTACTTTTAATATTCTTAGGAGGTATTTTTGTGAAAGGACAAGCACAAAGCAAAGAGGAGGTATTAGACTACATTAACTTTTTAGGGATTAAGCATCCTGAGATAGTTTTAAACCAAGCAATTTTAGAGAGCGGAAACTTTGGATCAGACATTTACAAAGAGAATCACAACCTATTCGGTATGAAAGAAGCAAAGGCAAGAACTACAACAGCATTAGGAACTAATAGAAATCACGCCTACTACACTAACTGGAAGGCTTCGGTAATTGATTACTGTTTGTATCAAAGAAGATACTACAAAGGCGGAGACTATTACCAATTCCTAGAAAGCAAAGGTTACGCCACGAGTAAAAAATATATTAAAAAACTAAAACAATTTTAAATATGAAAGAAATGAAATTAATATCAATGACGGACTTTGTGAGCCTTAACGAAATGATAAACTATTCAGACTATTGGTTTAGAGTCATAACGCTAAACTACGCCAAATTCTTATCACAACCACTAACACTAGGTATGTTTATCCCCTGCGTGGATGGTGTGCCGATTGAAGAGCCGATCCAAACAGAAAAGAACGAGTTTGGTGGTGCGTTCGCTTCAATAGAGGAACAAGCGGAACTCTATTCGCTAATGGAACAATACCAACAAGCAAAAGAGAAAGTTCTGTTTGAAGGGTTTGAGATTAACGGAAAATACTTAGAATCAAATTTAATTGCATTAAGTATAGAATCAATTAAACACGAAAAATACACCGTTGAAGAAGTATTAAACTACGGAAACCCAACACTAACACAATCAGCAATTAAACAACTAGGAATATGATGAACGCAGTAATATACACAGGTATAGACTACCAAGCAAAAGTAAGAATGAGAAGAGAGTTAAACATTAATAGACAGTTTAACAATCCTAACCCAGAGTTAGAACTATTATTAGAAGCAGTATGCAAACACCAAAATATAAAAGTAGCACACGTTAAAGGAAAGTCAAGACTATTCGAGGTTAAGGTAGCACGCTTTTACTATTGTTATATTGCTAGGTTATTATCTGACTACTCACTAGATAAAATAGGAGCGTTAGTAGGTAGACACCATGCAACAGTACTACACGCTAACAACACAGTTAAGGACTGGTTAGCCTATGATAAACAAGTGATTAATGATATTGAAGAAATAGAAAGTAAAATAAAAGGCGTTAATTAAAATATTTGTTTATCTTTGACAAGTGAATTTATCAGACATAGTAATTAGTGATAAGTCGTTTTATGAAATGGCTGTGAAGATTGACCCTAAAAACTCAGACGAATTATACCAAAGTGCTTGGTTGAAGATTAGAGAGATGGAGTTAAAGAAACCAATAGACACTAACAACCAAAAAGCATATTTCTATATGACGTTAAAGAGTATCTTTATAGATAACAAGAGAAGAGATAAGTTAGCGAATGAGTATAGACACGTAACAATTGAGCAAACGTCTTACCAAATGGCTTTAGATGTAGTCCTAGCAGAAGACAATGAGTTAAGTAGCCTAGTTAAATTATACTTAGTAATGCCTAACTTAAAAAATATTAGTACATTTACAAACATAGATTATAAAACAGTAAAAAAATTATACAAAGATGCAAGAACTTATATCAAGTCTATCGCTGACGGAATGGCAGATGATGACCACTTCAATAGTTATTATGACTCATGCGCTGAATATACCCTATTGGATTAAGACTAAACTAGGTTATAAACCGCAAGACTTCGTTAAGCCTTTTGATTGTGCTTTCTGTTGGTCATTCTGGATGGTAGCACCGTTCTTAATATTTAATTGGAAACTAATTTTAACTAACACAATAATATCATACATATATGGAAAAGTACACATTGACTAAAGAACTGCAAGAAGACTTATTTAAGATAAGAGCAAAGGTGGAAGTAGAAAAGAATCCTGCTTTCTTCACGCAAAACGATAGAGCAGTTATGGCAGCAGCCTACAATGAGTTGACAAGCAAAAAGCCTTGTTGGAATTGCTCAGGATTTATGAGTAAGATTAGACTATCACTAACTAATTACTTCAAGTGGTACGATCATAACGAAATGGAGAAGGTTCAGATTGATGATAGGGAGTTAACGCCAGTAGTAAAAGAAGTAATGCAAGAGATTATAGAAGAGTTTGAAGCACCTACATTGATAAAGGAAGAAGATGCTTTTGTTACATTCGATAGAGATGACCTAGAAGACACAAGTCAAATATTTAACCTAAACGCTTTGACGTTAGCAGAACTTAGAGTGCTTTACCCTAACATTAAGTCTAACTCAAAAAGCAAATTCATACAAAAAATAAAAGAAAATGAGTAATAAAGAAGAACCAAAAGGAATTGGAAGCGTTATAGTACCAGTAATATCATTGGCTATATTGATTTATGCAGTTTATACATTTGTAACTATTTAATGGCACGACCTAAAGGAACGAAATATATCGAGACACCCGAAAAGATGTGGGAGTTATTCGTAGCGTATAAAGAAAGCGTCAAGGCTAATCCTCGTTATGTGTATGAGTATCATGGTAAGGACGGTGTACAAGTAAAGAAGCCTTTAGAGAGACCTTTGACTATGGAGGGTTTTGAGTGTTATGTAATGGATAATTCAAATATTAACTACCCTGATTTATCAGAATATTTTGAAGGTAAGAATGAATCTTATAAAGATTATTTCCCTATCACCACGCGTATACGAAGAGAAATAAGAGCAGACCAACTCGACGGAGGGCTAGTAAATCAATACAATTCTAACTTAACAGCAAGGGTAACGGGATTAGTTGACAAGCAAGAAAGTAATACTAATATTACAAGCGTTCCTATCTTCGGATCAAATCCACTAGATGCCTAATGAATTCAAATATAAGCCTACTACTGCACTTCGTAAGATACAGAAGTTAATAGCAGACGGGATGCCACAGTATGGAGATGAAGACCAAAAGGTTTTTATCATTCAAGGTGGACAAGGAGCAGGAAAGACCATAGCATTAGAGATGCTTATAATAGATACTTTTGTTAGAATGAAGCAAGAGATTACTATTTGTAGTGCTGAGTTATCAAAGTTAAAAGGAACAGCGTTAAATGACTTTATTAAGATAATG
>Ga0233411_10000066_pt1 | contig 36110 bp, 37 predicted proteins | sample Na_anoxic_2_MG_FD_179799 | JGI IMG/M metagenome (GOLD analysis project Ga0233411, IMG submission 179799) | Seawater microbial communities from Saanich Inlet, British Columbia, Canada - Na_anoxic_2_MG | ecosystem: Environmental > Aquatic > Marine > Inlet | place: Canada: British Columbia...
GATTGGCAGAGTCATTAGTGACACAGCCGTAGGATACCCTGTCGTAGGGGTGACCCACCCAGCATCGATATTACGAAGGACCGAAGGTCACAGCGACTTTGTCTTTGGGCTTGGCAGAGCCTTGGAGCACGCCTACGGCAACGTTGTCGTTGCCCCTAGCCCTGAGATGACAGTAGTCACTCCGGACAACCTTGGAGATTTTCTTCAACGTTTGGAGAATGCCGGCGAAGCCACTGTTGACCTTGAAACCACCACTAATGGACTCTTTCCCTATGGTCGTTATCCAGATAAGATTCGATGTACCGGTGTAGGACTGGACAAGTCTATGACCTGGATTGTCCCAGGACACCCTTCAGCTATCCATGGATCCGACCATGTGAATCTTTGTCAGCATCCCCACTTCATCGAAGTACTGGACAAGATCAGAGGAATCTACCACAATGGCATGTTCGACTGTGGATTCCTCTATCAGGCCGGTTTTAAGCCCATACTGAGCGATGACACCTTTCTGATGCACTACATGATAGATGAGCGTGGAAAGGGTGCTCACGGCCTTAAAAAGCTGGCCTACCGCTACCTCAGTGCTCCTGACTGGGAAACCGACCTAGGAGACTGGAAGGGTCCCAACGAGACCTTCGACAAGATTCCTGACGACGTTCTATACCGCTACTGCGCCCATGACGTCAGCTACACGGGGCAGCTCCGAGACATATTCAGAGACAAGATGGGCACTGGATCTCGCGTGTATAACGATCTGCTGATGCCCTGCGCCAACATGTTCAATGAGATTCGCCAGGACGGGATCCCTATTGATATTCAAGTACTCATGGAGATGGATGAAGAATTGGAACGTGAGATGTACCGCCTCGAAGTAGAGCTTCGAGACCTCTGTGGCATGTGGATCAACCCCTGCTCGACCTACCAAGTTGGGGACATGCTCTACGACATCATAGGAATCCCCGAGACCGCCGACTATGGCAGGTCCACCTCCAAAAACGCCATGGAGCTTTATCGGGAACATCCCATTGTAGAGAAAGTGTTGGAGTACCGGGCACTGAACAAGTTGCGGGGTGCCTACGTCAACAACTTCGCAGAGTTTCTGGATTGGAATCTCAGGGTCCACCCCTTAGTGAAACTCTTTGCTGCAGTTACCGGACGCATTGCATCCGAAGATCCAGCTATCATGAACATCCCCAAGAAAGGTCCCATCAAGAAGATGTTCATTCCGGAGCCCGGCATGGAAATCCTGGAAATAGATCAAGCCCAGATGGAGCTTCGCTGCTACGCAGTCCTCGGTAATGATGACTATCTAACAGACCTCCTTCTAGCGGACGAAGACCCTCATGCCCTTGTAGCCGCTGAGTCCATTAAGAGAATGCATAAAGAAGACGTTCTCACTGCCGAAGAGTTCCGCAGACCCGCAAAGACCGCGGTATTTGGCCGTCTCTACGGAAGGTCTAAGAAATCAATTATGCACAGTTTCGGTCTCACCTGGGACGACACCAATGCTCTAGTCAAAGTCATCGACAGCCTGTTCCCCAACATCGGTGATTATAATTTGAAAACAAAGCAGGCGGTCCACCTCGATCATAGTCTAACGTCCTTCTTTGGTCGCCAACGTCGCTTCACCCTTATTACCGAAGAATCCCGCCACGAGCTATACCGTCAGGCCGCGAACTTTCCTGTACAGTGCCTCGTACCCGAGACTCGTGTCTTGACTAACAAAGGTTACACAATGCTCAAAAACGTCACTGTTGGAGACACAGTATGGACTGGAGCTCACTGGGCTCCGGTGTCTTTCGTTGGGCACACAAAAAAGCCCTTATGCACTTTGGAGCTCAGCAACGGAGCAGAACCCCACCCCTCCCCAGACCATAAGTTCCTAGTCAAAAGCAAAGGCTGGGTAACCACGAAACACTTGAAGGAAAGAGACGAACTCACTAGCATCAATGGAGATAAAGTCACAGTGGTCAGAGTCATTCAAACGGAAGAGATGGTTCCGATGATGGATATTACGGTGGATCATCCGGATCACTCCTTTGTTGCCGAGGGGGTTGTGACGCACAATAGTATGGCATCCGATATAAACTTGTACTGTATGCTTGCGATGTACAATGACCCGGAGATCAGAAGCTGGGGGATTCATCCGAAGTGGCCGGTTCACGATGCGATCGTGTTCTTTGTGGAAAGCCGGGAGCATATCGGGAAGCTGCAGAAGCGTATGGAAGAGTACTGCAACGACCTAGTAGGGGCCCGAATCCGATTCAAATCTGATATGGAAATTGGTCCCAACTGGGGATCCATGGAGAAATTGAAATGCTGAATCCGAAACAACGTGAGGCTGTAGAGGCCCCAGATGGTCCGGTACTTGTTGTAGCAGGGGCTGGATCCGGAAAGACTAGGACCATTGCCCACAGGGTCGCTTACCTCATTGAAGAAAGGGGTATCAGACCTGGCCAAATCGTCGCCATCACCTTTACCAAAAAAGCGGCAGGGGAAATGGGAGATCGGCTGTCCGCTATGTTGGGCGAACGGTCCTGGAGCGTTTCCGCCAAAACCTTTCATGCCACAGGACGAAGTATTTTGACAAAAAATGGGTACAAACATTGGACTGTGGCCGATGCTGCCCACTCCGCCAGAACTGTCCTGCACTGCATGAAAACTCTGGACATCAATCGTCGAGACTACCCACCTGCCCAGGTCAGAACAGCAATCAGTACAGCCAAGAACAACCTGGTTTCCGTTGAAGCCTACCAAGCCTCAAGTATCTTCGAGCATACTGTCCACAGGGTCTACGAGCTATACCAGCACACCTTGGACGGTACCAAAATTCTCGATTTTGATGACTTGATCATGAAGACTGTCACACTCTTCAAGAAACAGCCTGATATACGGGAATACTACCAAGAACACATCAAGCACCTTTTGGTAGACGAATTCCAAGACACCAACACTTCTCAGTATGAAATGGCACAGCTGTTGTCAGGTGGAACACGAAACCTTTACGTTGTTGGCGATCCGGATCAGTGTCTCCCCTCCGGAACCCTTATAGATACTCCCAAAGGGGTATGCCTCATCGAAGACATAAAGGTAGGGGACTCCGTGACATGCGGTACTGGAGGAGGACAAACGGCAGAGGGAAAAGTAACCAACAGGTCATCTCGCCAAGTGAACGAACGTCTCGTACATATAACCACAAAGTCAGGTCTCAAAGTAAGTGCAACATTGGAACACCAAATGTTCTGGGCCTGGCAAAATTCAGGGCCAAACGGACTCACATACGTGTACCTAATGAAAGACCGTAAGGGAAGATATCGTTTAGGAACATGTTCGAATCCTGCAGAACGTATACGCTTCGAAAAGAGTATAGAAGGAATGCTTCCCTTAGTAGCCTGTGAAACGTGGGACGAGGCGCGATACCTAGAGACAATATGGTCTATGGTATACCAAATTCCCACACTCCCCTTTACCTACCGCGGAGGCCGAGGAATGTCGCGCGAATACCAAGAGAAAGTATTCACCCAATTTGACGGTATCGTAGGGGCACACCAGTTAATGTATAAGTTAGGAAAAACATGGCAAGGTATCGTAGCCAAACAAGCCGTTATCAATCAGTACGGATACACAGGGCCTTTACCCATTACATTGCTTCCTATTGGAGCAAAAGCAAAAGGGCGCAAAACCGTCCATTGGGGAGGAAAGGGTGCAAACTATCATGAATTCGATGACCTTGAAGAAGCCCGTAAGTTTGCATCCAAAACGGCACACGACATTGGGGGCGACGTAATAGAAAAGTGGCCCTTTATCAAAGGAAAGGAATGCTTTGCTACCTCTGCAGGCAATGTCATTCCCGGATGTATGATCCCGATATGTAACAAGAGAGAAATAATATGGGATACTGTGGTCACAGTAACGAACACAGACTACTCCGGAACAGTTCACGATATACGAGTTGATCCTTATCACAACTACGTTGCCCAAGGAGTCGTTGTCCACAACTCGATCTATGCATGGCGGTCAGCCGACATCCGAAACATCCTGAATTTCCAAAGGGACTACCCCGACGCCACGGTCATTCTGATGGAGCAGAACTACCGGTCCACCCGGACAATCCTTGAAGCAGCTCATGAAGTCATTACGGTGAACCAAAACCGAGTCGACAAGGAACTATGGACCGAAAATGATCAAGGTGCCCCGATTATGATCAAAACAGCCTTCGATGCCTATGAAGAAGCCCTCATGGTGGCCGACGAAATCTGCGCGCTCCAAGACAAAGGGTTTGATCCCTCCGACTGTGCTGTACTTTTCCGCACCAACGCCCAGTCTCGAATACTGGAAGAAGCTTTTGTCCAACGCGGAATGTCTTATCAAATTGTAGGAAATGTAGGGTTCTACCTCCTTTTTGAGGTCAAACTTCTGGTATCATATCTAAGGGTCCTCCACAACCCCGGTGACGACGTCAATTTGGCCTACATCATCAATCGACCCGCCCGAGGTATCGGAGATAAGTCCATTACACGTCTCCAATCCGCAGCCCATATTGAGGACATGTCTCTGTGGCAAGCACTTCAGGAAAGGTCATCGGTAATCCATGCTCGAGCTCGGGGTTCCCTGGAGACTTTGGTGTCGGGAATCAAAGAGATGCAGAGCTTCGTTCCAGAGTTGTCCGCTCGAGACCTTTTGGGTCATCTGATCCGACGTATCAAATACGAGCCCTACATAACAGCAATGACCGACGGAGAGACTCGATGGGAAAACGTACTGGAACTACTGGACGCTTCCGCAAAATGTTCATCACTCCATAGCTTGTTAGAGAAAATCGCAATGACCACTAGCACTGATTTGGAAGGCGTTAAAGAGGGCACAAAGGGGGTCCTCCTTATCACATTGCATCAGGCCAAAGGTCTGGAGTTTCCTGTTGTCTTTATGGTAGGGGTAGAAGATGGGCTAATCCCCCATACCAAATCAATGGCGTCCCCAATACAATTGGAGGAGGAGCGCCGGTTATGTTACGTTGGTATGACCCGAGCGATGCAACAACTCTTCATGTTCCGAGCCTCCAAACGTGGATCAAACTTCAATCCGCCATCGCCTTTTATCAACGACATCCCAGACCACCTCAAAATTGACTCAGGAGTTGGATCAGACATCATAGCAAGGTGGTAGTAGCCCATGCCTAATGCATTTCTCAAGATCAAACCCTATAACAACCGGACACTTACAGAAGGGCATCAGGCCCGTCTTAAAGAGCTAATTCGAGAAAAGATCATAGGATCTTACCCACGCCAGATAGAACGTACTGACCTTGTCTACGACGAAGGTATTGACGTTGTTTACGAATTCACAAATTTGACACCCAAGAAGTTCCAATCCAATGTGGACCGTATACTGGCTGTTGCCCGAGACGAGTGCCGTCGATACCAAAAGAAAGGATCACAACGCACCTTCTTTACCACTTTCACTGTCAGAGTCAATACAAAGGGTCCTCGCGGAGGATCCAAAGTGATTACCCGTACCTACCCAGCAGCGAAACATATTGACCCAGACATCATGGTCTTTGGCACCGGAACTCCAACAGTAGAGAACCCACCCTTCCTTATCAATCAAGCTGACCGTATTCTCAGAATGGTCCATGAATACAAGCCCGGGGTGGCTTTGCAACCCCAAACCCCTTTCAGGGTCCTCCGTATGATCGTTTCCATAAGAGCCGGACTCCAACAGGAAAAACGTGAGGCCGACATTGCGAAGCTCACGAAGAAGCGTGAGGAAGAAGGAATGGTCTAAGCCATGGGCGCACCAACTTTCAGCATTAGAACAGAGGCCGCCGAGGAAAACGAGATCACAAATCCTCTGACCATTGGGTTCTATACAGGAGCCAACGCCACTGATCAGTACTTTGAATTCACACGTCAAACAGACAGTGACGATATTATCTGGCGGTTCCTAACCTTCCTCAAAGACACCTACCCAGGAATCACCATCTACTCTCACCACGGCGCCGATCATGAACACAAGTTCTTGATGAATTGCCTGGTGAAACAAGGTGAGAAACTCAAGTTCGCCGGTGGCACCTCCAAGATCATATGGTCCGATCCCGCTATCACTTTCATGGACAGCTACTCAGTTATGACTATGGGTTTGGCCAAAGTCACAAGGGCCATGGAAGTTACCCGCAAGTTGAACTACGACTCAAAGATCAAAGATCCCCGTATCAAGATGAACTGTATTGCTTTATCCGAATCCCTGGGAAAGTTCGAGGATCTGTTACTTCAGCACTTCGGCATTGCAACCTCAACAACCATGTCGCTAATTGCAGTCAAAGTTTTGGACAAGAAGTTCTTCCCCCTCAAACACATCCAGGCCAACGAACCTTTTGAAGAGTTCATGAGAGCCGCCACCTATGCAGGAAGAAACGAGGTTTTCCGCCGCCATGGAATGGGTATCAACCTCTACGATATCCGTGGAAACTACATCTCCTGTTACGACACCCCAGTCCCTATCGGCAAGATGTCCTGGATACGCCCGGACCTAAGCAAAGGCAGTCTTGCAGAAGCCGTTGTCACCGTTCCGGAAGACATGTTTATTGGCCCCCTACCTGTCAAAATAATGGGCCGACTCCTTTTTCCTGTTGGCCAATTCCAAGGATGGTGGGACACTACAGAGCTCCGTTTCGCCGAAGAAATTGGGTGCACTGTTGAACCTCTGCGACAGCTTTGTGCCGAAGAGGTACCTGCGCTAAAGACCTTTGCTGAATACGTCTGCAAACTAAGAGACGATGCTGAATACCAAAACCACAACCCGGATTTAGGCAAACTGTGGAAAACCATGGGCCTCCGTCTTTGTGGAAAGTTCGGCCAACATCGAGAACGGTCCGAGATATGCCACGCTTTGGACCTTGAGGACCAAATTGGTTGGTACCCCATTGATCAAGGCGAAGTCTATCATGAAAGAACTGCACTCATGCCTGGAAGCCGCATGCCTTTCGTGCGCCCAGCCATTAACATGAGGATCCGCGCAGAAGCTCGAATCAGGCACCTCAGACTCCTCTTAGAAGCTAATGAAAAGGGAAAACTCTTCTACTGTGATACTGACTCAGTACATACAACATCAACATTACCCGTAGGCAATTCCCACGGGGAACTACAGCTTCAGGACTGGGCCTCACGTGCCTACTACGTCAAATGCAAAACTTATGGATTCGTCGACCGTAACGAGAGACTAAGGCAAAGGACAGCAGGATTCAAGGATGTTGCTTTAACAGAAGAGGATTTTCAGTCCGTTATGGAGCAAGGCAAAGAGATCCACTGCACCTGGGAAAGCCTTCCCGGGTGGAAAAACGCTATGACAGCTAAGGACATCGAAGTAATAGAGAACGCACGGACGCTTCGGGACGATGTTGATGGCAACCGAATCATCTGTGAAAACGGAATCGACACCCGCCCCATGATCGTCAATTTGGTTTAACCACGGCCAAAGCCTCGAAGACCAAGCTCTCTTCCTCGGAGGTCATACCATCAGGAAAAGGCCCAAATTCCACCCCGTCAAATCCACTTTCGTCCCAATAGAAACGGGTAGGCACATTTACCTGGATGACTCTGCGGTAGTTCTGGGATGACAACACTTCGACATTCATTAGCGCCTCCTTTTTGGGGGTGTCATAACTTTGCAAGACTGTGCCCGAATATGGCGCCAAGTCGAGTACAAAGGGGGCTCCTGTTTCTTCTTGCTCTTCCGCTTGGCCTGTCCCCTGTAAGGATGAGCCACTGCCTCTTCCAGTACCTCAGGGTAGTTTTCACCCAACCAGCGCTCCAACCGTTGGCCCGGATACCGGGCTCCCCCTCCAGAAGCTTTGTCTCCCCGTAAACGCCTCAATGCTGTGGTTAGACCTTCGTCACTGCGCCTTGACCCCCGGCTCCGCGCAGACTCTCGCGCCGCTTGTCCCTGGTGAGACGCACTGGCTCGCGCACCACTAAGGCGCGCGGCAGCGTCCTTTGCTGCTTGACGATACGCCCGATCCGGTAGTCCTGATGGTCGATATGCCATGATTACGCCTCCACCCCGGCGAGACGACGCTCTTCTTCAGGGCTAATAATGGCCCATCGAGGCTCGTTAGCCAGAAGATCTTGAAGGGCCTCGGGTTGAGTCAACGGGTTGAATTCGCCCACGCGCAAAAGTTCGTCCTGTCCCACCTTTGTCATTCGCAGCACATTGGCACCTTTGACCCGCTTCCGACTAGACCCAAACACCAAGTGTGATTTGCATTTTCGGTCCGAACTTCGGTAACGGATCCGCATAACCTTGTGAGGTTTGCTGTTTCGTCCACCCATTACGCGTACCTCCTCATCTCAGGGTAACTTTCTTGTGCCTGGGGAGCACGCGACGGTGGCCATTGCTCCACCTGCATCGCAATCCCAGGGGGTGCCGGCTTTTGCTTTGGAAGCAACATACTCATGGCCCGGGTCTGAGAAGCTGGCGTAGTCATCATTGCCGTAGCTGACCTTGCACGTCCCCCAGCCATTCCAGCATAAGGTAGCTTCGTCGTTGCGAAACCTGCATAGACATCGGCCCCCATCCTAGGCGCCACTCTGGCCACAGACCCAATTCCGTAAGCACCCCTATGGGGTGCTACCCCTTCTGCCATAGCTCCAAGTGCTTTACCAACTGGTCTGAACCGCTCCGCCTCTTCCTCAAAACGCTTGATCCCTTCTCGCCTCTTAAGGCTTTGGGCCTCCCTAACTTCCAACCGCAGTTGGCCTAGAGATTTCGCAAAAGGAACCGACTCCACACTCCCCCCAATCAACTTGGACTCAATCTTGTATTTCTGCTTAGGAGCATCCCAAACCTTTATATCCTTCCACTGGCCCTCAGTTTTCTTCTCCGAAGTACCAACCAAAGGGATACCTGTCTGAACAGCTACCTCAAGAACCTTCATGGAATCACGACTCAACACAACAGCGTTAACGTCGATACCTTGTTCACCCGCGTATAGCTGCCTCCAACGAGCAATGGCCACATTGGCCTCTGCCTGTCTCTCAGGAGAAAGCTTGCCCTCAAGCCTCAATTTCAGTCTCTCACCTTTGCTCGAAATTTGCTCCCCTACATATTCCCCGACTGCGGCACCCCCACGGCCTCCAGCCATACCCACCTGTTTAGACCCAAAAGCGATAGCTTCGCTACCTCTACCAGCCTGTTCCCCTACAAACTGACCTGCAGCACCTGAGCCACGTCCAACCTGAGTTCCAACTGCCTGGGCTCCCATGCGCACAGCAGAACCCCCAACCGCGCCAGCCCGGCCCAACGTAACTCCAGCTCGTTCAGCACCCGAAGCCGCATATTGGGCTCCCCGGGCAGCACCTGCACCAGCAAATTCTCCTGCAGCACCTGAGCCACGTCCAGTAGCCGCTCCAAACTTGCCAAATCCCTCGCCCACAAACTCTCCGGCCCTTGAACCAAAAGCCCCAGCGGCTTCACCTTCGTAGGCGGCAGTTTGACCCACTGCACATCCGAATCCAGCAGCACCGCGGCTGACATACTCGGCAGCTGACCCAGTGGCCCGACCTGCAGCAGCCCCAGCCTCCCCGACACGAGCACCAAACTTCGATCCAATGAAACCTCTGAAACCCCGGAACCCTCTTGGGTCTTCGGAAGCCACGGGAACCACCTGCCGTGTCAAAGACGGTGGTGGCAACATTAATCGAGGAGAGTGTGCAGCAACAATCTCCTCATAAGCTCGTTGCTCCTCCTCCGTCATAGGCTTTTTCTCTTCCTCCTCCGGTATGTACTTACTCCTCATCTGGGTCAAAATGCCTCCCGCCCGGCCAATAGTCATACCCCTTTCGGGGCGGGTTACACCCAACGTTTCTTCTATCTCTTCAGCACTCATCATGTGAGCCTGGTGGGCGTCGGCTGCCGCGTCCCCACGAGCATCGTCGTCGAAATCACGAGTGTCGACATCATAGTCGCGGGCCTGTCGACCCAAACCAGCAAAACCCAAGAAGCTTCGTTTCTTCTTAGGCTCTTCCTCTAGCACCTCAGTAAACCCTTCCGGATCTGGCTTCGGCTGACCACCGCCAAAAACTGATCCAAGTTTATCTCGTATCGACATAGCAACACCTCCGTTGGATCTTAGGCTCTACAGGCCTCCAGACCTCCGTGACAGACCCCCTACAGGACTTCGGGTCACGTTAGCCCGCTCCGGTCCAATCATCGCAATTCTTTGACCTTCTTCCCTTGCAAGCCCCTCAACTCTAGATCCCCCAATCAAAGGCGGTGGACCCCTTCGTACCGGCGGTGCTGCCTCCGCCTCCATCTCCACATCAGGCGTCAAACGTTCCGTTTGGACAGAAGGACGCATAGACGGGCGTACAGTCAGGACACCCTCCGGAGATTGTTCAACCGGTGCTCCTGCCCTAATAAGCTTCTCCCCCTTAAGAGGTTGTGCCCGAGGCGGAAAGTATTCACGTGCGCCGTCTTCTTGATCCTCAAACATCTCGCCTTCATATTCCATAGCAGTACCCACAGCAAGCTTAGGCTGGTCACTCTCAGTAATCATGTCGTAATCCAGGACAATATCCGGATTCATCCATTCGTCCTGCCATCTGTCAACATCAATCATCCGACGAGCCTCACCACGATCTCGCCATGAGATACGCTGGTTCCGAGACAGGTAATCCAAATATGCTGTGCGCGCATGTTTTGTCGTCGGGGCACCCTCAACTTTGGCGACCTTTTGTCCTGGCATTTCTGCACGATACTCAGGCATTGTTGACCTCCCTAGAGGCGCATCTCTTTTTTCACTCCAAGACAAATGCCATGAAGGATACGCAACTGCTCCTCTTGATGCTCTGGAGTTGATGACCACTGCCCCTTAATCGTCAATACCTTTTGACCTCCATACCCTCTGCCGTCGGCCCCCACAATGTTGATGAACCCCGCCTTTTTGTCCAAAGTAGCGTCCACAGCAGCGCCGTAGTAGTCTCCATGGCCACTAACTGAAAACCCGACCACAACATCGCCTGACCCCACCTGTGCCCTAATAAGGCGCTCAAAAACAGTGTCCCACCCAAAATCATTGGTGATCGCGGTTAATTCCACCACATTGGTCCCCAAGCAAATGCAAGGGTACGAGTCCTCATAATGCTCGAACTTTCCCGAGAGCTCAGCAGCAAAGTGCATTGCATTGGCCATTTGGCCACCACACCCAAAGGTAAAGACCCTATTCCCACGGAAGAGACACTGCACAATCATCTCAGAGGCCTCAGAAACCTTTCTGTCGATGCCTTCACATGTTGTTACCACTTAGACCTCCCATAAATAGGAAAACTCGCCACGCGTCTTCTACGAGGTACTCTGGCCGGCATGTGGCGAACCGTCAAAGCTTGAGGCTTTGGCCTCCCGTACATACTAGTTGAGGACAATACAATGTAGAGTGCGTTAGGTCTCTCCTCCAATTTGTGTACAATCTCCGCCAAAGGCTTATGCTGAAGCGTATCTGCCTCTTCCTCCAACAACGTCGCCTTGGTCCTCAGTATGTTATAGCGTGTACCTGGAGGCATTGCATCCCACTGCTCTACAAGCTGGTCGCCCTCCTGACTCCACAAATCTGAGGCCCAGCCCTCAGGTCTACCATTATCCATACTCATGTCCATTGCAGACTCCAATACTACAATTCTACTACATCAATGCAAGCGTGCGAAGCATTGTCCCTGCAAGCGTGCGAAGCATTGTCCCTGCAAGCGTGCGAAGCATTGTCCCTGCAAGCGTGTCAGCGCATCGCGCTGAGTCTCGCCGCGCATCGCGCTGAGTCTCGCCGCGCAGGGACCGAAGCCCCTGCGCAGTCGAACTCTAACTCTGAGACGCTGTCAAAGTGATCGTTCCGGATTTTTCGTTTGAGTCGGTGAACGCTGTGGGGCTAAGGAAGCCTACAACGAACTTCTTTGTAGACGACGTTGCCAAACTGGAGATCAGGGTGTTAAAGGGGGCTGTGGCATTCGCCGATACTGCTGCCGACCAGTTGGCGCCAGACTCTTGTGCCGGGGCACCGAAGATCATGGACCCATTGGTTTCGTCATCCGAATTGTTCCATGGATCACCAGTACCGGTCATGTTGCCATACTGTACAGTGACATCAACACTGACAGATCCATCATTACTCAAAGTATGCTGACATTCACCATCGACAACTGGGTTGCTGGGAGATGTTGTGGCTCCCAAGGGGTTTGTGTAGTAACTGGTGTTTACCGCGATGACACCCATAGTCCAGTTGCCCCCAGTCAAACTGATGTCAACATAGGACCCAGTGGCTGTCACAGTAATTGTGGCCGTTGTAGCAGCCCCTGCACTTAGAGGAATCAGCAACATTGCCATCAGCAACAGTACCGCACAGCTCAAACACGTCAATTTTCTCACGATTCCTTACCTCCTTTCCTTTTTTCTAACTCCACCACGACCCTGGCCTAGCTTCATTAGGCTCTTGGGGTTCTGGTTGAATTCGTTCCCTTCTCAAGAACCAAAGGAGTCCTCCTAGAAAGACAACTCCCCCTCCTACAGTTGCCCCCACCTTCCAAGGCGAAAAGGGCAACCGCTTCCATAGAGGTCGGTCATCATAGTTCACATCCAAAAGTAGCTTGCAAGCGTACTCAACCTGAACGGCTCCCTCTTGATTCAAGTCTCTTACCCCTAGCCACACTTTGTATCGACCATCGGCCACATTGTCGGGAAGAACAACTTTGAACCGGAAGTCCCCTTGCTCCCCCGGACTCACTTCAATAGTGTCATCAATGGGAGTGACCCAACTCGCACTTCCTTGCGTATATTCCGGATCAATATTCTCAGGATCGTCAGCAAGCCGACCGTACCCTCGGTACATGCCCTTTCCAGTGCCCGTGTTATACACAGTCACCGCTAACTCTTCAGTGGTACGGTCCCCCTCCCCTGAAGCAGAAAGATGAAAGTATCCAGGCTCAATCGCATACTTGAAGATAGGGATTCCGGATCCTATCCGAATTCGGACCATCACATACATATCGTCGACACCATCACTGACCTTGACATAAGTCGAGTAGTATCCATCCTCGACAAACTCAGGGATTTCAGTGATCACATTGATCACCCCTTTTTGGCCCGGGGGCACCATAATGGACTCCGGGAGCGCCGAAACCCAGGTTGGGTCAGCATACTCCTTCCCCTCCATGATCTCTTCAAGCGTGTAGTTCCGATACTGGGTGATTTCCACCGTATAGGTTGTCAGCACATCCAGCTTGTTGGAAATCTGCAGGGGCAACATTGAATACCGGGTGCCATTACCCTCAAAGTCCACAGGAAGTAACGTGGGAGCTACGATAAACCGATTGTCCTCTGGGTCTGCTCCCACCATTTCCGGTGTCATCAATACCAGTGTCGTCATCAATATCAACCCTATTCCTAAAATCCGAATCCACATTAGGTCTGCCCTCCTCAATGTCTTACACTGCCACCGCAGTCAAGGTGATCGTTCCGGATACCTCAGCTGCACTGGGTATGATTGTCGGTGCCAGCAACTGTAAGCCCCAACCCTGGTTTCCACCGACAGCCAAATCTGATTTCAACGTATTGTACGGCGCTGTCTTCTTGACAATGACGCTGTACGAACCCCCCTCCAATCCTGTTTTCAATCCATGAACACTGTCGCCTGGGGTCGCCGTATCCGACAGCGTCCAAGTTGTTGATGCCCCCGTCCAGTCATCTCCATGGACCGTGACATGAGCCGGCACTGTGCCATCATTCTCCAGGGTGAAATGGGTAAGTCCTGTATTCGATGTACTTGTCTCGTTGATTGTTCCATATCCATAACTCCCCGGGCTATTTGTGACACTAAGCAAGGTTCCTGACGCAACGTACTGAATGCTCGCCCCAGTTCCATCCATGTCCAAAAACACGGTGGTATTCGAAACCCCAATGTACCCCACGTTCCTTTGGGACACTTTGTCGTAAACAGCCATGACCGAAGGCATCCCCACGATCAAAGAGGCCACAAAGAACCCCAACACAATTGCTACTACGTTTCGCCACATTCAACTCTTACTCCTCTGGAGTATCTGAGGGTGAAATCGTGATGTAATCGATTCCCGTAGGATCATATAGAAACGCCCCCATTAACCAATGACCATTCCACGACTTGTACCGCGCTAGATCGTTGTTGTACTCGTCCAAAGCTTGAGCCAACTCTGGATTCCCTGTCTCCCCTCCCAAGTAGGCATAACACCCAACAGTTTGAGATGAGAAGGTCCTTAAGGACTGAACCCTGGCGCCGGACCATAACCCTAAGACGGTCCACAACGCGAACATGATCACAATGGCGCCGACACAACAGACTACCGCCAGGCCACTCCACGCTTTGTACTTCGTCGTTATGCATGTCACAACTCCCAAAACCGCTCCGAACACCAAGACCAATCCCACAATCAACAATGTCATTTGAAGCCCCTTTTTTCCTTCAGATTTCCTCGACCTGCCCAGTCCCCTGACTATTCCTCCTTATGAATCATCAATTTGTTCTCCAACGTAGGAAAGCAAAATGCCTCGAGCCCACACGTCTGCACCGATTGTATCTGCGGCATTCCCACCGTTTCGTTCAAGCTTGAGCATCACATAATCCCCAACGGCCAACGAAGAGTAGGTCGCTGTGACCCCAGACTCGTTGATGTCCTCGGCAGATCCACTATGCGCCAAGGTTTCATACCCAGTTGTATCCGTATGCACATTCCAAGCTTGGCCCTCTGCACCGTAGTCGATCGTCCAGTCGACATACATGTTCCCAGTGGCATTACCGCCTGAATCTTCGTACCACACCAGATCCAACGAGGCTCCAGAGACGTAGTCTTCCGGCATCTGGAATCCCCAGGTAACCCAGGTTTGACCTCCATCAACAAGATCGTATCCGTAGTAGCCAAGACTACCTGATCCAGTAGCATAAGCAGTAGAAGGGATGAACATGGTCTTGTTGACAGTACCCGTGTCCTTGATGATCTCCTGATTGAGATCGATGTCACCCTGGACATTGATTTCAGGATCATCGCTCATACCATCAATAGAGATAGCATTGACGGATCCCAATCCTGACGAGTTAGGTACATTGAGGAAAATGTCGCCACTGTTGGCGGCACTTTGTCCATAAAGGAAGATTCCCCCGGCGTTCAGCGTGCTTCCTCCCGTTATGAACACATAAGAGTTGTCAACACTCCTTTTCAGACTGGACCCTGTTTCACTGACCATCGTACTTCCTATGGTCAAAGTCGATCCAAGGTCAACAGCACCATCCACGTTCAAAGGATAGTTCACCTCGACTGTGGGGGAATCTGTAGCTCCCTCAATACTCATCACCGTGCTGTAGGAACCCCCAGTAGCATTTCCACTAATGAATTCAATATCCCCACCCTTTCCAGAATGGTCATGGCCATAGAGATAGATGATCCCGGAGTACTTCGACGTGCTCCCACCATTGAGAGGAAGGAAGGAATCTTGGGCATTCACTCGGATCGTAGTGGCCGAAGGCATGTACAGTTCCCCACCACTCTCAATACGATCACCAAAAGTGGCCGCACCCGTTCCTCCGTCCAGAAGCAAAGCCCTAATAGTGCCTGTTGCCCCGTTCCAAACATCCAGAGCTACATCTCCAGGGGTACTTGCGGCTCCTGATCCATAAATGGCTACCTGACCACCATAACCATTAGCTCCCCCCTGAAGATAGACTGCGCTAGCATCATCGGCATGCCGTAAAAAGTTGTCATTCGTAGTATAAATCGTGCTGCCCCATCGAGCAGCAGAGCTCAAAGTGATAGCAGGATTATCTGTACCCCCAGAGAAAGTCAAAACATTCACCATTGCCGTTTCAGCAGCGTCAGGAACCTGAAAGTACATGTAGCCATCGTTGGTGTGATCCTTCCCATTCAATTGGATCCTAGCACCAAAGGTTGCACCACCCTCAAGGTTGAGATTGTCATTATCTACCGCACTTCTTATGGTTGGATCTGCACTAGTAAACTGCAGATTACCATTCCACCGGGATGTCGAAGGGACGGTAATAGTAGGAGTATCAGTCATTCCTGTTATATAAAATGCTCCAATTACAGCATTCGCAGCCGCATTGGGAACTCCAACACTGAATCTCCCTGGACCGGTTGCATGATCCTTACCATAGATAGACACAATACAAGGATAGGAAGCTCCCCCATATATGCTAATTTTGTCATCATCGCCAGTCTTCTGGATTGAAACACCATCAGCAGCCAGGAACATGTTGCCATAGGTATACATTGCCGGCGTAGCCCCCCGCGTAAACCTCGCAGCTAGAACCTCATTGGAACTGTCGGCATTGGCCGTCAGAATGTCTACAGCCCCAGGATAAGTAGCATGCTCGCCACCATAGAGCTTGAACATACCGTTGTACTTGGTATTGTTTCCACCCTTGATGTACATTATGGAATCACTGGACATCCCTTTGAGTGTTCCAGAGTCGGCCATAATCAGATTTGACCAACTCGATCCGGCGGGGTGCACCAATCTTGGCTCATCCCCCTCTTGGATCTGGAAAGCATTAAGTGTTCCATCCCCTGCAGTATTGGTGACATAGAAATCGTGGCCACCTCCATTGCCCCCTGCATCCTTCCCATAGATGTAATGAGAGGCCCCACTGGTTTGGCCTCCATGAAGCTGAAGGAAACTGTTGTCAACATCCCGTTCTAGAGCACTCTGAGTACTGAAGACCATCTGGCTAGCCCATCGGGTCGTTGAAGACCAAGTAATCGAAGGATTAGCCGTGACTCCATTTATACGCAAAGCTTCTACATGAGAAGTATGAGCTGCATTCGGAACATGAAATACAATGTCTCCACCGTTTCCACCCCCGTTCCACCCATAGATCATGAGCCTCGCACTCTTATTGGCTCCAACAATTCCACCTTCCAGGTGAATATAGCTATTGTCAACACTTCGGTCGATCATGTTGGCCGAAGCCCCATTCATGCTGATATCCCCAAAAATAGTCATTTCAGGAGAATCACCCTTGGAGAGAATAAGTGCTAGAGTGCTTGCACTCTCTGCCGAATTAGGAACATACATCTGGAGTCGACCATCAAGAGCATGATTCTTGCCAATTAGGTCAATATATGCTCCATGATTGAGACCGCCCTTCAACTTCAAATACCCATCATCGTTATCAACGTAGATAGTAGCGCCCTCACCTGCGCCCCTATCAAACACCAGAGAACTCCCAGATGTAGTAACGGCGCCTCCAGCCTCAGCCAACTGTAGACCTATGGTTCCCCCAGTTTCCTCATAGAAGGTAAGGGTGTCAGCCTGATTTCGAATGATCCAATCAGCGTTGTAACTGGTCCCCGAAGCAAACTCGATAGCATGACCATTATTGGCCCCATCAGGAGAGGTGTGAATCCTTCCACCGAAAGTAGCTAAAGGGTCATCACCTTTGTCCAATTGCAAAGCCGTCGTGGTCCCATCACCAGCTGTGTTAGAAGTCAGTATGTGTACTTCCCCAGCATCACTAGCATGATCCTTTCCATATAGATAGATCTGGGAAGCACCAGTATTTGTTCCACCTTGAAAATAGAGAGAACCGGCATCGGTACCATAAATCCTAACAGCTCTCGACTCGGACCCAGAAGCATTGAGATACACGCTGCTGTATCCATGAATGTCAGGAGTATCCCCATTGTTCAAGCGAAGAGCCATTGTGGTGCCGTTGCCCGCTGTATTGGTCACATAAGCACGAAGCTCTCCACCATAAGCATGGTCTTTACCGAAAAGGTTTATGTACGAAGAATACGAATTGCCGCCCTGTAAAGACAGATAAGCATCGTCTTCCTCGTACCTTTTGATGACAAAGGCCTCAGCAGCGGCACCCTGGAAGTAGATGTCGCCATAGAACTTGGATATAGCAGTATCCCCTGCCTCCATAGTCAAGGATTGTTGCATCCCATCCTTAGCCGTATTGGTTACATGAAAACGAATTTGCCCTCCGCCACTATGATCTCTTCCCTGTATAGAGATTTGAGCACCGGACACAGAGCTTCCCTTGAATGCCAATGAGGCATTAGAATCACCAGTTCTAACAATCTGACCTGATGCAGACCCCACTAAGTCGAGATTAAGAGGTCCTGTCATAGCACGGGTACCGTCGACCAAAAGGTATTGAGTGTGATCATCGTCGGCAAGTCCGCTCAAGTCATCGTGGTCAACTTGTCGCGAGGAGGAAGCGTACCAGGCGTAGTAAGTGGACCCAATCCAGACGTCCTCAAAGAGCCAATTAGTGGCCCCTGACACATCGATGCCCCCGGCGTCAACTTTGAGGTGTCTGAAAGTCCATCCGGACTGGGATCCGGCATCGAAGAGGGACATGACACCATTACCAGTGATGTAGGAGGACTCTCCCAGACCCGAAATAGTGATGTCATCGATAGCACGAGATACCGTAGCGTTGAAGTCATAAGATCCTGACGCAGTCAAGAAGGAAACCTCACCGCCTTCCGTGGGCAACGCATCTACTGCAGACTGGAACTGAACGTCGTCGTCTGCCCCATTACAGGTGTAATCGACATCAACCCCTGCCAGGGCGCTCTCAGGGCCAATTCTGAGGACCCAGTGTCCTTCGTCATCCTTGTCTATCGACGCCCCAGAAAATATCAAACTACATATGATGACAGAGATTAAGAACAGAGCCCCTGCCACCCTAAATTCCCGTACTATTGCTCTCATATTATCCCCATATGATTTCGATTGTTTGAAGTATAATTCCCAAGCCGACCAGACCTACCAGAATGATCACCAACGAGATGATCAGTCCTGCCAGCCCTCCGTAATAGATTAGGGCCATACAGAACATCAAAAGCACCCCGACAAAAACGTAGGGAAACACGTCCACCAGGGACTCCAAGGAGGCATAAGAAGGCTCCCATGCGTCTCCCCCAAAGGCAAAATTGGTCCCCACCAATTCTGAGGTAGTTGGGCTGGTGAGACTGTTGATTGTAACCTCCAAGTACCCATTCTCTCCCTCTAACCCATGCTTCTCGACACTGCTGCAAGCAACCCATACTGCCCCATTCCACCATCTGACGGAAAAGGTCTCCCAGTCCACAATCTCGTAAATGTCTGTTCCATTGTAGTAGAACCGGACCTTCATAAAGGTGACATTGGCGGCACTGTCGATCCTTACGTCCCGGTACCCAAGGGTTACCTCGAAGGGGTCGTAAACAGTTTCGCTGGGTCGATAAGCATAGCCGATAAGGGTCACGAAGGTTGACCCTGTCACGTCGGCTTGAACCGTAGGACCCACCAGGGTCCCGTTGATCACCAACCCGTCTACTTCCCATTCGATGATATCCCATCCGGTCCCTGAGACCTCAACAACATCAACGTTGCTGGCCCCTGCACCGCTTGAAGTGCCCACCAAGACCAACAGTAGTCCAACCAGAACCAATAGTTCTTTGCACACACTACTTTCTCACCTTGACACCCAATCTCTTGAGCTCTTTTCCTACATTTTCAATGACTTCACGACGCTGAGGCCTAACAGCCTTTGATGCTTTGTATTGCCACCCGTCCCTGCTGAACTTTTGAGAGGGCCTCACATGATACAGATATCCAGTCTGCCCTAACTGCTTTGCAGTTAAACCAGAGACTTCCCATTTGCCGCCGCGTCTCCTGATGTTGGACCACGTTGCCCCCTTGATACTGAAGAAGGTAGCCAAATTTCGCCGAGGCGTTGCATAAACCGGTCTTCCTCCTTTGGGCCTCAAAGACTTCAGACGTCCATGAGGACTTCCGTGATAAAGTTTCCTAGGCACGCGCAGCCGCCTTGACCGTTTCCGCAGCACTCTCAAACTGCCTTACGGTCTCAAGACTATAGCTATGGGTAACCATCTTCTCGAGAATCGCAGGGGGAACGGTAACGTATCCCGGAGGAAACTCAAGATTGGCACAGTTCAATACCTGACCCACAGTTCTGATACTTCCCACAATGATCTCAGACATGATTTTTTCTTTGAGCAGCCACTGAACACAGTCATTCACGATAGTGAGCCATTCTCCACCTTCATCGTCAATACGGCCCGCAAAAATCGAAAGGTAGGAAGCGCCGGATCGAGCCCCCAACATTACCTGAGCCATACTGAAGAGTGCCGTACAATTGACCTTGATATCCTGACTCTCGAGTTTCTCGATAATTGCCAGGTTATGGCCTCCATCTGGGCGAAGAAGTGGGACCTTGATAACTGCGTTCGAAATAGATGCAGCATACTTAAGAGCCTCTGCTTCAAAATCACCGCTGGCCTCAACAGACACCACCTTAGGCGCCACAAGCTTGCAAAATGACTTGATGTCACACCCATCCTTTAACACAATCGACGGATTTGTCGTGACCCCCACTACAACAGACTTCCACTTCTCATATTCAGCTTTGCTTCCGGAGTCAAGAAAGAATTCCAAACTGCCCTTCCTTCTCCAACACTACCTGTTGGTTCGACGTACCTCAGTAATGGTTCGACTCTGGGAACGACTTCGTCGAGCCGGCATACGGCTAACACGCATTGCATAGTACTCTATGTCATCGGGGTCAGGATCATCGGGGGCCTCTCGGTGCCCCAAGTTTCGGTACCCCTCCATCTCCGATATGAATTCCCCTCTCATACTTGGGGATAACCCGATACCATGGTCAACGGTGCCCTGATCCACCGTAGCTCTGACATCCACAGAGTCAATAAAGCCACTGTTGTGTGGAATATCCCCCCAAGGTTTGTCAGCACAGGACACCGACAATCCATGATCCTCCAAAAGGTCTTTCCTCTCCTGACATCCACATTCTGTACACCCCAACTGGCCCCAATACTCAGCTAAATCCTTCTCATCATGTTGTACAACAGGCACCAGATCTAGTCCTCCTCTGTATCCATGTTTTGGGCAACGTTGATAGCCTCTTGGGGACTGGATGCCAGAATGGGCCCCACGAGCCCTCCACGGACCCGTGGAAGCTCATCCGGATTTTTCCGTTCCCAAGATTCAGCACGCATAGCCCCTACCTTACCCTGGTCATCAACGTATACGTAATAATTGTCCATAATCACCTACCTACCGTAGATGTCTGCTTGGATATCCAGCTCGTTCTTACCACGTTTCTTGATACGAGCTTCCACACGAATACCTTTGCGAATGACCTGCTTAGCGTGCTTCGATAGTTTCAGGTCACCACCCAGGTACACTTTTCCCATCACATCACTTCCTCGAAGGGGAAGTTCCACACTTCTTCGAAGCTTTGTGACCTGCTTCTGGGTTACTGGAGCGTCCAGCGTCCGCTGAAGGGCACCCCAATTACCCACTTTGGCTTTTCCACGTCTCATAATCTACTTCCCTTTGGCCCTTTTGCCCGCGCGCGAGATGGCCTTGCGCTGCTTCTTGCCATTGGCCCTGATCGCCTTACGTGCCTTCTTGCCCCGGGTCTTAATAGCCCTTAGGCTAGCCTTACCCGTAGCTCTCTTGGCCTTGATCAACTTTTGTGCATTCATTCGGCTTCCTCCTTTCGGTCGATTATGCCAGAGGGGAAGGAGACTTAACGATTCCAACTAAGTTGGAACGGGAGCGCAAGGGCAGCATGCACCCCTCTCCCCTGGGGCTTCAGTAAGGAGTAACTCTCCTTCCCCTTATGACCTCTTTAAGCGCGATGATCGTAGCCCCTTCGGTCACCGCAACAGTCCGGATCGGATCGCCGGAAATTGGCGAAATACCTCGATCCATAAGATGGACATCAACACTGCCCCTGTCCATCTGAAACTTCTTCACAATCCATTCCAACAGGTCAACACATTCAAAAGGCAAACAGTGAAACACATCGATAAACACTGCCCCGTACTCAGGATACGTATGGATAGTCAAACTGCTCTCCCCCAAGAACAACACCCCAGATAAAGCAGGGGTATCAGGATCAGCCTGCATCGGAAACGGATAGTCTACAATATGGGGTGGCCCAAAATGCGTCATCTCCGCTACCCTGGCCATCTCCAACATGCAGGCCTTCAACTCCTCAGGACTCTCCAACAAATCCTGATTCCGACATAGACCGCAGTCGACCTTTAGCTCCATCGCCTCACCTCGGGGCCCTTAAACCTAGTCTCTTTGGGTCTCCGGGCAGGCAAATGTTGCACAGACATGGCTATAGGTGCATCAACGGTCTCAACAGTAACCAACTCTACGTTGTGCCTTGCAAAAACGTCTCGAAGTTGCGGATCTCTCAAAGCCGCAGCAGCTTCGGCCACATCAGGTTTTCCCGTCCCCGACACTGAATCCACATGCAAGTCCACTCGATACGTATCAATCATAAATACCTCTCTGGATACTAAAACAATCTGGGTTTTCGCAAAGTACCCTGTATACCCTTTGTCGTCATGGCCGGCGAAACACGAACCCTCGGTAAGACGATGTCATTGCCTCTGAGCCGTTGCCCATTAGGCAATACACTGAGCTTCCGTGGTGTCCTTACCATTACCATACGCTTCAAATTGCGACGCTCACCCGGTGACATCGCTGCATTTGCTTTCCTCATTTATCCCTGCCCCCTTTGCCCTTAGACCTTGGCGTAATCTTCGATTGAATAACCCATCTGCCACTGTCCAATTTGCACCAAACAAGCCTAGTGCCCGTTTTGGTCCTCTTTCCTAACCTGATAGCCTTACACTTCTTTGGCGCCACCCTTCGAGGACCATGGACATATTTCTTGCCCTTCCATTTTGATCCGATACTCTGGGAATGGCTCATAAGTGCGTTCCCTTTACAGTAATGTCCTCCCGAAGGCCTTTGAATGCTGGCCCAAAGAGACGGCCCCGGGCGCCCACCCTTTGGTACTCAACTTTCGCAAAAAGCCGCTCGCCTTTATCAAGACGATGCTTGATAACCCTGAGTTCCTCATCGGTATACCCAGTGCCAACTTCTCCAACAGGCACAATCTTTCCATTTTTCCATACGCCCATTTGGAGAACACCGATGTCCTTACGCTTCCCCTTTCCCGGTAAATACCCGGTAATGACAACGTCTGCTTCCTTCTTGAACTTCAGTTTCAGCCATGCTCCCTGTTTTCCATACCGATAAGGGGAGTCCAAATCCTTAAGGACAACACCCTCGACACCTTTTGTACGTCTCATTCTGTGAACAAAAGCCTCGGTATCCGGATGGTATTCTGCAACACTCAATTCCTTAGTACCCTTGGGAACCAACTTAGTCAAGACCTGTTTACGCTTCCTTAAAGGCTGGTCTACCAACCATTCTCCGTTAACACGCAAAACATCGTAGGCCTCAAAGTGGAGAGGATACAGACGTGCACGTCTCAAAGCTTCGCTTTGATCCTTGATCAAGTCCCGTCGAAGGAAACTCTCAAAATCTTGCAATCTTCCCTGTCCTGTATACGTCTCCCCCTGGATAATGGCACTCCTAGCCTTTATGGACCGAGGTTCATCATCAACTAGCTCTGGGTACAGATGTGTCTTATCAGTTCCTCGCCGGTTTGCATAAGCAATAGCACCTCTGTCCAAATACAACAAAGTAAGAGATCCGTCTCGTTTTGTCTCCCCTACTGATCCTCTGGTAGGAATAGCCTTAGCCCCCAAAGGCTTGGGCCTCATAGGACGGACCCTCGAAACCCTGCGGGTTTTGCCGTCACTAAACCTTAGCTGGATCGTCTCAGCGGGCACCAATCCCCCTTGACTCTGCCAAAACACGCACCGGAGGTGCTGTCTTTGCCGGAATCTTTTGGACACTAATAGGCTTCAAAGTTAAAGCAACATCAGCCCAGTCGACCTGACTCAAATCAGCTCCCCTAAAGGCAGGATCCTTTTTGAGCAAAATCTGAGTGCGTACTACCTCATTACCGAAGTTAGGCGCCCCGGGATTCGGAGGGGTTACCCCCTGACTTCGCATGAAATCAATTACCCTACGTGTCTCCTTGGCCCTCACAGTGTCTCCCCAGACATCTTCAAAGGGCAGACTTTTGCGCTTCAGGTACTTTAGACTCGGGTTGGACAAAGACATTGTCATTCCCGAATCAATGACCAAAGGATTGGACACCGCAATAAAAGAATCCACTACCGTTTCCTTCCCTGTCGGGCCCTGTACTTATTGAAGAAGTACTGGGCATCAGCCGCGGCCTTCTTAGCTGTTTCCCGATCCCCGGCGGGGCCACTATTGACATTGGCAAGAGCTTGTTTGCTGCGAGCAGCACTCAACAGATCACCGTGATGGGCTCTAAGAACATGAGCTCGCCGGATATGGGCAGGATCGCCCTTGTTCCATCCGCTACTTGTTTTGGGTGCAAACCACTTACGCTTGTATTGCCTGAGCTTTTTGAGATTTCCCATTCCGGTCCTCCCTAAAAAGTCTGAACGCATCTTTTCTAGCCTGATCTCGAGTATCCGAGTAGGGAGTTGACTCCGCAACCTGCAACAAATGTCGACCCGCCTTCACCGAACTTCCACCACACCCCCTCAGGACTATCGCCCGGCGTCGACGCGCGGGCAACTCCGGGTAGTACACTAGAAGAACCCCCGTGGCTGCTTCGGAGGCGATGCAGGCAACCTCCGACGCTTTGCATCAGCTCCGGGAACAAACATTGTCTGTGCCTTCTTCATCTTGGTCCCCTGCATACCCTTTCCCATTTTGCGCAAGATGGACGACGCCTGCCTCAACGTACTGTTTTTGCGCTTTCCACCCTTTCTCTTAGACATGTGCTTACCTCCTCATCCGAGTCTCAGGAACAGTCTTACGGCGTCGTTGCGTCCTTGCCGGCATCTGCACCACTGTCATCTTCCCCAACTTCTCCCTTTGACCTCGATCCCCTTTGTATCTTGACTCGGCTTCACGTTCTCTAAGAGATAAGGCAACCCGCACCCGTTCCAAACCCTCCGGAGACATTTCGTCCAGTGGTACAGGGACCCTGTCCCCTTGCAGGTCCTCTCGATATTCCTGCCCCAAATAAGCCATCTCACGGGCAAATTGATTGGCCCTCTTTCTCTCTGCAGGGGTCAATTGAGCGAACTTTCCTTCTTTAGCTTCAGGAAACAGAATTCCCCGTACAAGCTTATGGATATCTCTTACTACTGAGATACGCTTCCCATGACTCAAAAAGGTCTCGATACGGTCAGGCTTCTCAAACTCCTCCTCCTCCTCTTTAACCATCAGCCTCAAAGGCTCCTCTTCTATAGGGTACGAAGCGCGTCGCCATACCCGTTTGCCTTGGGAATCCAATGTTTCATAGCTCTTGACAACCATGCCCGACTGTTCCGCAGCGTTCTGCGCAGATTTCACTGATGGAAAAGCCCTGACACGTTGATTGACATCGGTCCAGAAAAGACCTGAGCATAAATCGCGAATTCTGTATCCAGCCCCTTCAGGAGCCATATGGATCTCAACAATCCCAACTTTGTCACCCCTGAAAAGATCCAAACATGTGTTGCACAAGAAATCACCACCCATACTGGCCAATATTCGAGGATCGCACTTCCAACGCCTCCCCAACTCAGCATACATACGTGCATCTGTAATCTCTCGTCCACAGTTGGCACATATTTCATTAATCTCAGCACGTCCCAAAGATTTCAGATAATCCAGGACCTCTACCTCCGCTGCGGGTCCTTTATGTGTGGCCAAAGACTCCCCAGTCACACCTAGCGGAGCCCCGACGGACTCCTTAATGTACAAGGCCTCTTGGCCTACAATACCCTCTCGAATAGCCCTGGGGATTGAATCCAGTGCCATTTCCTTAAGGCCCAGCAATCGTACATTAGGAACCTGCTGGCCCGGAAGCTCGCTCTGTCGGTACGCCACGCCTCTTCGATCCACAACGTAAGGCTCTCCCACAGCGCTATCAACAACGTAAGAAGGTCCCAAATCAACAACATGACCCTGAGGCCCATAAGCTTTGACCGACGTTGCTCCAGCATACACAATCGCGTCCTTAGTAACGTCTACCTCAGGAGTAGGAACAAAAGCAGTCACACGTTTGTGCCCAACCTTTCGGCGTACCGAAATCACAGGCAAAACCTTTGGTGCTCCTGTAACCTCAGCTACCTCTGCTTCTCGCGCCAACCCCCAGTCTCGGAAAACTGTGACACCTGGACGATCTGCTCGGGGAGGCCCGGAAATAGGAATGTTGAAAGTAGGGACAGGAAGACCAGTGCGCGGATCAGGCTTCTCCTGTGCTTCAATAGCAGCCCACACGCTTCGGGGGACCCGCCCTGGGTCTCGACTAACCTCAATAACCCCAGGCATCATGGGCCCCCGCTGCTCCTCCTCACGTCTTTCTGCAGGAGTCCTAGGGCGTGTAACGCTTCCCCGGGCAGCAACCAAACGCCGATACACGTCAGGGTCATCAAGACCTACCGTAGGTGTTGGGTTTGTGTCAACAGCATAGACATGCTGCTCCCACCCACCTTCAACTGGCCATGAGGTACTAACATAGTACCCCTGGGTCTCCGGATCTTGGTAGTACCTGACATTCTCAGTAAGCTCCACAGATCCCAAGGCCCTTACTACGGGTGCTGGAACCATATCTTCCTGTACCTCAATCATCTCTTCCCAAGGGCGTGAGGGCATTTCCTCTTGTACTGTTGGGCGAACATCAACAGAATAGTCAGCATCGGCACCCCGAACAACGTAAACCCCAGGGCTCTCTGCTATCTCGTAAAGCTGAACCGGTTTACGTTCTGCAGGAATCGAAGCCTTAAGCGTTCGCCAAGCATCTCTTAATTCCTCAGGAGGTTCACCTTGAATCTTGCGGAACTGACGCGCAAACTTTGGCCCTCCCATAGGAATTCCAGTCTGCTTCGTCCTACCTTTTTTGGTCCTCCCCACCTCCTCAGTACCCTTAGGGGTAGCAAAGACATCCTCAGGACTTCCAGGACGTTGGGACAACTCTGCCGTACCACGTTCGACGTCAAACCAGGTTCTACGATCAGGAGCGACAAGCACAAAGTCACTACCATAGTTGTAATACCCAGGTTTACCAGGCTGGTGTATCAAATCAAACTTGACCACAGTCAAAGATCTTGGAACTTCAAGGCCCTCCGGAGATGTATCCACAATAGGAATACCTGCAGATACGGCAGCGCCAAAAAGCTTCACCGCGTCCTCTTTTAGTTCAATATCCTCAACCTCTACGCCAGCAGCCCTAGCATAGGCCTCTTTCCATCGCTCCATATGGTACTCGGCCTTGACTCTGTCCTCCCCTGGAATCTCCCTTGCCAAAATCCGACGGAGATCGGACTCTTTGGGAATATCTTCCATAATGGTCCCTACTCGCTCCTTAGGAACCTCGGGTTGTCTAATCTCGGACCCACGTGCCACCGATCGACTGATCTCTTCTTTTGGGCCAAAAACCTTCGGATGCAAGATTCTTTGGTGCATCCAATAGAGCACATTGGGTTTCTGAATATCATCCACGGTATCCAACAAGTCTGCAAAGCCCATTTTAGGCTTAGCATAAAGAGCTCCGGTCCCAATACCGGATACCTGAGCCAACCGAACACGCTCCGTTTCGTCCAACTGATTCCATGCATCCCAAAAGTTCAATGGGTCTGCAGCATAAGCACTATGGGCATCGGCCATCGCGTCCTCAGTACCCACGGGTTCGGTAGGTACCTCTGGTGCTGGCTCCTCAGGTTCTGGCACGGGAGGAGCAATGATTTCCGTAGCAGGGTCGTGAATTTCGATGTCTGATCGAAAACGAGCTTCGGTATTACCCGCCTCGTTGGTTCTGACTTCAATATCGTCATCACTAGGAACGGTGTAACCCTCCGGAACCTCCTGCCACTCTTGGGTCAGCAAGAAATCTTCTCTCCCAACCTCAACTTGCCAGTCTTCTGCCGCCATAGTCCTATCCTCCAGTTTCGGCTTCGTCGTCAAAAATCACAACGCCGCCTCGAGAGTCTATCCCTACGTTCAAAGCCGGAATATGATCCAACCCTTCCTTGCTGTAACATAGAAAATACCCACCACCTCCGAGGCCGATGAGCTTTGCTCCCACAGCACCACTTCCGTTACATATTGTCTTATGCAATTGGTCAACACCACTATTGCTCACGCAGGAATCCCGCCTCTTTTTGGTCTCCCAATGCTCATTAAACACGTCCCCTACAGTGTCCAAAGATCCATCTCGAAGCGCTGCCTCAATTTCAAGGCCATGAGCCTTTACTTGGCCAAGATTCTGCACCATTGCCCGGTCGCTTTCACTTGTGAACAAATCTTGACGTTTCGCAATCACGCTGGAATGAGAAATGTAGTTTCGCCCTCCGGCGTAAACAAGATGAAGGTGGGGCAACAAAGGCGCCACCAAGTCGTCAACTTGATCATAATCAAACGTGTCCTTACCATTACAGAGATGAAGCCGCCAGGCCCCGCCTAAAGAGGCAAAGAACTGATCCTGCATTCCCCCGGACTCCCCAGCACGCTTACGCTCAATCTCCCAGGCAGCCGCAAACACCTCGTAGGGATTCATCTTGATCCCCTTTTTATGGGCTAAGGCCCTCACAAGTGCCACACAGAAAGCGGAACTACCACCTAAGCCGCTGCATTCCGGAACGTCGCTGAAAGTAACAACCTCAATACCCTTCTCGCTATTGTCAAACCCAAACCATTTGAGGGCCTCAGCCGCAACTCTATTCTCCAGATCATCGGGTCTGTCCAGGTCACATTCCTCAGTCTTGCTGTACTTCAGCCTAATCTTCCGGTCTTCGGTAGAATGGACTACCACCTTGACATACCTGTTCAGAGCAAATCCCAAAATGTATCCGCCATGCTCAGTATAGTACGACGGAAAATCCGTGCCTCCTCCCCCTAAAGGGATTCTCAACGGTGCCCTTGATATAATCACGCCCCATTCCTTTCTGTCGAAGCTACCTCATATGGGTAAAGGACGCTGCCCTTTTAGTCGCCCTTGGGCCTCGAGTTTTTGGCATCTTAGTCACAGTCATGGCCCCCGTTCTCGGAGCTGAATGCCTATTAATAAGTCCCTGAGTAAACGTTGTATCGGTGATAACAATGTCGCGTCCCTGCTCCCGCCCCCGAGAGACCGTAGCAAGCATGGTGTCAACAGCGTCTTGGGGATCATCAGTGTAGTAGGCCGGTTCTTCTTGGGATTCACCTCCATGTACCCAAAACACCTTGTACTCCCGTGTATCCGGGTCGCGGGTAATACCCACGATAATCTGGCCAGTATTCGATACTGGATAGACTTCCGGATTTTCCGGAGGCAAGTCATGTAGCTGCTGGGAGGGCTCCGGAGGATCAGCTATGTCCCCAGGAACTATGGAAGGGACCTCGGCTTTCCACCCCAACCTTTCAATACCAGCCATAGGTCCTGATAGACCCTGCATTTGACGCTGAAGATCAGCCTCCATATCAACAGGAACCTTTCCCATTCCTGACTGGTCAAGACGGTCGCCAAAGTTTTCCATCGCGATTTGAGTATCATCAACTGCGGCCTCCAGACCTTCGAACCCAGTCTGGGCCTCTTCCTCGTCTTCCATTCTGTACCTATCTCCCATGATGATCCTCCCCGTCGACAAATCACAAAGCCCCAAAAAGGGCCTAAAATGACAAACGCCCAGAATGAACGCAAGTTCACCCGGGCGAGGGGTAATTCCGTCTTAACCTCGATGGATCAAACTAATCCAGCTGAGAGGAACTGTCTATTAAGTTGTGGGCTACTTACTTTCGGCGCTTCTTGACACTCAGCGAGATACCCTTGGGTGTTTCCAAGGCTTTTCCGCCAACCTTTGCCGGCCCAAAAACACGCTTTCGCATATCCTTGACCGAGTTAGGCACGGTCTTGCTGACAATCATTGGAACCACGGAGCTATTATTCACCGTACTCCACCTCCTAACTACTCACTTGGAATTCTATCAGAACCGTACAGAAGTTACAATATCATCATCCTGTTCAACTATAATATTGGTTGATTACGTTCCTTGACATATCATACATCAAGGTTTAGAATTGGCAACCATGAACCTCACCATAGTAATTCCGACCCTAAATGAGGCCGGTAACATTGGTGTTCTTCTCGACCAACTTCACGTTGTCAATCCCAACGTTGAAATCCTGGTTTGTGACAACGGATCAACAGATGGCACCCCCGACATAGCAACCAAAAAAGGGGCCACAGTGTGCCCGGGCACCGGATTAGTTGGAGACGCAGTCCTACGGGGTCTCCAGGCAGCATCTCGCAAAAACGTCATCGTTATGGACGCAGATTTCTCACATTCTCCAAATGCGATCCCCGCTATGGTCGACGCCTTAAAAGAACACGACTTTGTCGTAGCTTCCCGGTACACCAAAAGCTCCCAAAGCGAAGATACCCTTAAAAATCGGATCATCAGTCACATTGGAAACTTGATCGCCTTGACACTTGCACCCTCTATGACCGACCGTATGTCAGGGTTTTGGGGCGCGCGCAGAGAAGTCCTGGAGACAGGATTCCAAAATGGAGTTCGACCCACAGCCAAATCTATGCTTGAGTTCTACGTCAAAGGAAAACCATCGTCCTACGCCGAAGTAGGGTTCACCTTCAACCCCAGAGTCAATGGGACCTCCAAGATCGGACGATCCTGGTCCCTTTGGCGCTCTACAACGGACGTTCTGAAACTGAATCTCCACCAATACGCCAGCATTGTCAAGTTCCTTACCGTCAGTGGTATCGGCATCGGCGTCAACCTTGGAACGCTCCTTATTCTCACTGAAGTTGTTGGCCTATGGTACTTCCTAAGCGCCACGTTGGCTGTTGGTGCAGCGGTCACATGGAACTTCACCATGCACTCCATGTGGACCTTCGGCAAGTGCAAAAGCCTCTTTGACTTTTGGAACTTAGGACACAACGTCGATGATGACGACTTCGAATGGTGGGAGTACCTTGGACCTCATCCGGTGAAACGTTGGTGGAAACGTCGTGTGGCCCAAATCACCCATGATCTAGTGGCCAAGTATCCCTTAGAAAAATCCCGTATATTGATTCTGGGTTGCGGGTCTTCTCCGTCCATCAACCTCTACCACTGTCAACGAGTCGGTGTCGATATCAGTAAAGCGAAGATCGACTTTCTGCAGAACCACACCGAAGCAACGCTGCTCCTCAGAGACGTTACGAAACCCCTCAATCTTCCGCCACAGGTCCCAGGAACCTACGACATCATCATATGCAACGAAGTTATTGAACACCTAAGCTCCCAAGGCCTACAGGGAGTGGTTGACAATATCCGTAAACTAGTGTCTCATGATGGCAAGGTCATCGTCTCCATCCCAGACGAGTCCTCCAGTCTTGTGGGAAAATGGGCAGAACGGATTATGCACAATGACATCCACACACCAGTGACTATGACAATGGTTGCTGAAGCAATGGCTGCTATAGGTTTCAAGGAAACCGGAAGGGATAACCACCTATGGGTCCAAATTGCAAGATTCGAAAGACAGAGCTCTGGGTAACCCTTCTTCTACTCCTTCTCCTCGCACCCACACACGCCTCCGCTACCTCAGTTGACCTAAACGTTCCCCCTGACACGTTGGCCGGTACTAATGTAACAGTGCCCGTCATGATTACTGACGTTACCAACTTTGATGCAGGGCAATTCGACATTGTCTTCGACCCTACAAAAGCTACGCTTTTGTCCATTAGCAACGGAAGTATCAACAGCACCCAGATACCCGTCTCTATCTATGCAGAACTGGAACCAGGTCACTGGCGTGCCGTGGTCAATGTCCCAAGTTTCCCCGGAGTAACGGGCAACGGTACCTTGGCAAATGTCACTTTGTCCATGATCCAGGGAGTCGCCGATATTGCCATCGAAAACGGGTTCTTGAACAATAACGAAGCCCAAGAGATACCAGCAAACTGGTCAGGAGGAATCACGGCCATTTACCCTAGAGGAGACGCCACAGGTGACGGACGTGTCAATACTTCAGACATTACAAAGATCGAGCGCATTATCCTCATGATGGATACCGAAACACCAGGGGCTGACATTAACCTCGACTCCCGAGTCAATACATCCGACGTTACCCTTTGTGAAAGAATCATTCTTGGCTATGACTAAAACATGTCACAAATAGAATACGTCAAAAAAGAGGCGGCTTGCTCACCATTAGAGATGTGGTAACGAAACACGTCACAGAGCATGGGCTCGCCGGTCTTTACAACAGTCAAACGTTGTGCTACTGTACCCGGGGAAACCTAATGACCTGCGGTGCTCCTCGAGACTACTGCCAATTTATTGACGCTATGAGCACAGTAGCAGCTCGGCAGTGCCACAATTGCTACCATCTAATCAAATCATCTTCTGCCTGCTCCCTAGGACATCAGAGACATCTTCTACCCGACAATTGTTCCGACCACTACTATTGGGCACAAGGTTAGCAAACCTTCAGGAGGACGCCGTAAATGGAAAAAGTTGTCCGTAATGGTAAGACAGCCATCTTGTATCAGGCAGACTTTATCAACGGATGGTACAGCGATAACTTAAGGGCCAAACAGTGGCTCGTGTTTCACCCAGAGCTGGTTGCCGCAGTTGAAGCAGGAGAAAAGGACAAAATAGCGGATATTGCAAAACGGATTGGCAAAGAGAAACATGGGCCTGAGGACGATACTTACACCGACGCAGCTTTAGGGCTACGAATAATGTGGATCGAAACAGGGAGGCAATTCGAGATCACCTGCGACCGTGGAAGAGAGTACGTGCACATCATTGGAGACAGAAAATATTTGACGGCTTAAAAAACACCTGGGGACCAGAATACGCGCCTGAACTTGGTCACCAGTGAAAGACCCAAGCCTCGTCGGGAGTTCCATTACTGACCACATATACTTGGTCCAAAGTGGCGAGAATGGGGTCGATTTTCTTCATATAAGATCCCCCCATATCAGCTACTAACCACCCAGATGTAGTCTGAAGTACCTCCTCCAGATCGTACTCGGGCAAGTAAACTGCATCACCCCGTCGGAACCCCGTACCGATCAAGTAGTAATCTGGGTCCTCCTCCAAATACACCTGGCCAATTCCATCCCACATACTGATAACAACGTCCTCAGAGGTTCGATATTCGTTAACGTACTCATACGCTGGCTTCATACTGGAGATATGAAGACTCCTGTCAAATTCGTAGTAACCTGTCCTCGGAATCAACACAATATCAGACACGAACAAAATCAACACGACAATGACACCAAAAGCAAAGACCTGCCAAGGCCTGTTCTTGGAAAGGCGACGAGGAACAGCCACCATAGCATAGGCAGCAGCCACTACCAGAACGGGAATTGTGGCATACAAGAATCTGTCGCCACTCCCATGAATGTAATGCACTGACAGAACATAAAGGGGAAACCAGAATGAGACAAAAAGGAGAGTCATAACCCTTCGACGCTTCTTAACCATGAGGCATATGCCCACCAAGGCCAAACCCACAATAATAGGAAAGGAAAGCAACAAACTGTCTCTGTAGTACACCATCCACGAAGTTATCCCAATACGACTACCCAAATCCACTGAAATATCCAAAATAGCGTAAGCTCCCAAAGAGACGGCGCCACCACCTACCAAAAGCAGCATAAAGAGACGAAGATTCTGCTTTGCCCTTCGATACTCCGTACCTAAGAAGTAAAGGATGAATATAGGGAGCAGAAGAAGTCCTAGCCTGTGCATAAAAACGGTCAGGACTACCGATATCCCTAAGGGAATCAGAAGATAAGGCCTTCGGTTTTCATGACCTACCCATAGCAAACACAGCGACAGTATAAAGAAGAACTGGAATCCCTGATACATTCGAGCCGACCGAGCCCAAGACACCTCGACCATAAGAAAAGTGATCAAAGCCGCCGCTAACAATGCCATAAGGTCGTCTTTAGTCAGTCGGCGAGTAAAGTAGAACATCAGAGGAATCATCAAGGTTCCAAAAACAACAGCAGGAAACCGAAGCGCAAAGACACTATCGCCAAAAACACTGATAGACCCCGCAAGTAGCGCGGCGTTCAGTAGCGACATTGAAGAGTAACGCCCCGGGTTCTTTACCAGGTCTGAATCAAGCCCGTGGTCCAGAATATCATGGGCTGCCCCCATACTGACAGCTTCATCATTCCAAAGGCTTTGGCCTTCAAGATCGTAGATCCTGAGAGACAGTCCAATTAAGGTCAGGATCAACAGAGCAATCCAAACCCGCTTGTTCAACTAACAACCTTGGCATGGAAATTGTCGCAAGTGACCAAATGTCCATCAGTGTCACTGGACTTTAGTTTCATTGAATCAATCTCCCGAAGACTATCCCAACAAGACGAGCACTGGACACATTGTCGACATAGCGGAAAAACGCTGTCATGTAGGTCACTCCGTAGTGCTGAAGCCAACCGTACCGCCAACTCATAGTTCCTTTGCCTAGTTGTCGCTATCGCCAACCTGGTTCCTGGAAGTGCAACCATCGTTCAACCTCCTATTTTACCCACGAAAGTAAGACCGTGGCATCACCTTCACCGTCGGACACTCCTTCGCAATTACAAAGGACTCGAACCGTATACCATGCCCCTGCTGAGGCTGCCGCCCCAAGGCTCTTTGGAACTCCTCAACAGGAACGCCCAATACAATGGCTCCCTCACTCACAATAACAACTTGGTCATCCACGTACCTTCCCACCGCTGCACGACAATGACAGAACTTGGCGAAGTCCCGTAAATTGAAGATGTCTCCACATTGGGTACATCGGAGCATCTTCATAGTCGTATCAAAAAAGCCCTTGCTGATGTTTCCGATCCCATGTATCTAGAATCGCGTGACACACGATAGCGTGGACATCCTCAATCTGGTTTTGGTCACGGGTGTCAACATCCAAAGTAATGTCCACTATAACCCTCAATGGATTAGGACTCCCAGATCCGGTGACACCCACAGTCAAAGCCCCTATCTTCTTGGCCTTAATCACCGCCTTAATCACGTTGGTCGACCGCCCACTGCCGCTAAACGCTACCACCATGTCCTTAGGGGTACAAAACGTGGCAACAGCTTTCTCAAATACAGATCCGTATCCCACGTCATTTCCTACCGCAGTTAGAAAAGCGGTATTGCTCCCCAAAGCCATGGCCGGCAGACCCCGTCGTGCCAAGTCACTAGCGAAATGTTCAGCTGTGGCCGCCGAACCCCCGTTTCCCAAAGTGTAGATACGCACGGCATCATCCAAGAAGGCAGCCACATTATCAATCCCAGAGTCCAAACAGCCCCGGGACTTACTCAACGTTTCAGCAACCAAGTCAAGATACGTCATGGTTGGTGGCCACACCTTTTGCACATCCTAGTGGCCGTGTGCATCATTCCAAGGGTCCCACAGTTGGGGCAATCGTAGTTGTGGGCCTCCGCCCTAATCAACGCAACAGCGTACCACCACACAGATGACACTGCCCCTGCTCCAATAACTGCGTACATGATCAGCTGAACCAAAGTCATTGCTGTTTACCTCCTTCGGTAGAAAGTACCGGAATTGGAACGCCTCGCTTTTTGGCTGTAGCAATGGCATCAAGAATCACCGCAATAATCGAGTAGACACCATTGTCCATCAACCTGGGCTTCTTAGATTCAACCTTGGCCTCAAGGCCCGTATTCATCGCCCAGAGGACCGCGTCGATCTGTTTCATGTTGTACACCCACAGGATCACTTCAGGGTCACTAGGCCTCAGATTAGGGTACTGCTCAAAGATCTTCCCAACCCTCTCAAAGTTCCCCAAAGGTGATCCCCCTGCAGCATAGTCATGATTCTTCCGATTATGAAGATCCATTTGATCAAAACAAATCTCGATGAAGTCCGGGTGAGCAAACGGAAAGATCCCTTTAAGCGACGCAATCATACTCTGTTTCGTTTTGTCAGACTCAACCAATTCATTCCTCCATATCAGCATTATGCATAATCACTTATCTTTACAGTCGAGCTTACTGTACTAGCAAAGTTCCCGTTCTCCGAATCGGTAGTAATCACGCAATCACTCCTATCGGTTCTTGCTTCTCAGGAGACGGTTTCACTCGCCTAGGCGAGCCAGCGCCAGCTCCTCCACAAGCTTTAGTAACCG
>Ga0233411_10000069_pt1 | contig 35608 bp, 45 predicted proteins | sample Na_anoxic_2_MG_FD_179799 | JGI IMG/M metagenome (GOLD analysis project Ga0233411, IMG submission 179799) | Seawater microbial communities from Saanich Inlet, British Columbia, Canada - Na_anoxic_2_MG | ecosystem: Environmental > Aquatic > Marine > Inlet | place: Canada: British Columbia...
CAGAACCACCTGGTCCACAAGCAGTTGCTACAAATGGTGTTTGAGCAGGTGTTACCACAACTGATCCATCACTGTCAACATTATTAATGTCAGGAAGATTTAATGTTCCTCCTGCTGCTACGTCAACGTCATATGTTCCGTCACTGTTTACAACATTTGCATCGTCACAAGGTTCTGATCCATTTGGTCCTGATATCCCTATTCCTAATCCCATATCTATTATTAATTATTACAAAGATAATTATTTATTATTATACTTCGTACTGTTGCAATCCTTCCATTGCTTTAGACATTAAGTTTGCCATTTTTATTTTTTTTAAAATTATGTTAGTATTGTTCCTGATACTGTGAAGTTTCTGCAAGGGAAATAAGAATTAGAACCAGTAAGACCTGTGTATGATATCTCTCCATACTGTGATTTCCCTATATATGTTTGATTTGTTAATCTTCCTATCGTTGAAGACCAAAATATATTTACTCCTAAATTAAAAACTGGCGGTCTGTATAAAAAATAAGAGTTCAAACCATTTGAGTTTCCAAAATCATAAAGGTTATATATCTCACTAATATTAGGTAATCTCCAACCGCTTGTATACGAACCTACCGAATAAGCTAAAGAGTTATCGATTGCATTAGCCCAAGTTGTAGCACTTTGGGCTTGATTAATATAACCTAAAACAGTAGAGCCGTTATAAGTACTCCAATCAATTACAATATTATTTGTGTAAGTCTGAGAACCTAACTCTGAAGTAAATCGTTCCGTTGTGCCAAAAGGATTATTACTAGCAAGAGTAAAAAAGTCCGTTGCTCTACCCTCTTGTAAATCGCCATCGTCTCCAGTTCTAACACTTATACTCTTATTAGTCTTCATTAAAGTTGCCCCAACAGAAGCACCTGGTCCACAAGCAGTTGCTACAAATGGTGTTTGAGCAGGTGTTACCACAACTGATCCATCACTGTCAACATTATTAATGTCAGGAAGAGTTAATGTTGCACCAGATGCAACTGCTTGATTGTAGCTACTGTCACTGTTTACAACGTTTGCATCGTCACAAGGTTCTGATCCATTTGGTCCTGATATTCCTATTCCTAATCCCATATCTATTATTAATTATTACAAAGATAATTATTCATTATTATACTAAATTAAATTTAAACGATGAACCGCCTGATAGATTAACAGTACAAGTAGCAGGTCTAGTTGTTGTAACAACTTCCATACTTGTTACTGTACCTGCACTAGTACCGTTTATTGTAACAGTAAAGTCATTGCCGTCTGCTCCTGCAGGTCCCTGAGGTCCCGTTGCACCTTGTTCACCCGTTCGTCCCGTGGCTCCTTGCACACCCTGTGGACCTGTTGGTCCCGTTGCACCAACCGCACCATCAGCACCATCAGCACCTGCCTGTCCTTGAGGACCTGTCGCACCCTGAATACCTTGAGGACCTTGGTCACCCGTATCACCTTTTACTCCTTGGGAACCTGTAGCACCTGTAGCACCCGTATCACCAGTTGGACCTTGAGGTCCTTGCGGTCCTTGAGGTCCCGTAGCACCGTCAGCACCTGCCGGTCCCGTAGCACCTGCCGGTCCCGTAGCACCAACATTACCCTGCGGTCCCGTAGCACCTGTGTCACCAGTGTCTCCCTTGGGTCCAGTGGGTCCCGTAGCACCGGTTGCTCCTGTAGCCCCATCCAATCCATCAGCACCCGAAGGACCTTGAGGTCCGGTTGCTCCTGTATCTCCTGTAGGTCCCTGCGCTCCAGTTGCTCCAACATCACCCTGAGGTCCGGTTGCTCCCGTAGGTCCTTGCGGTCCTTGAGGACCAATACTACCATCTGCACCGGCAGGACCGGTTGCTCCTTGAGGTCCGGTTAATCCCGTATCTCCTGTATCTCCTTTGGGTCCCTCAGGTCCCTGTGGACCAACACTACCTGTTGCACCTGCTGCTCCTGTAGGTCCTTGAATACCTTGCGGTCCTTGCGGTCCTGCAGGTCCTTGCGGTCCTACATTACCTGTTCTTATTACGCAGTATATTAAATCGTTATTTGCATTGTATGAAAAGCTTCCACCACTCTGAATAGTTACAGTTAAACTATTTCCATTTGTGCTAGAAGTAATATTAGTAACCTTATACTCTGCTGTTCCAATACCAGACTGAGATAGTGTTACGTAGTCGCCTAATGTTGCAAAGTCATTTAGATTGGTTCCTACAAATATTGTGGTTACACTTGTTCCTGTTGTGTTGTTTACAGAAAGATAATTTGCATTTGTAGTTGTTGTTGTAGTAAAGAAGTTTGAGGAATCTACATCTACACAACCACCACCTGAAGCACCTGTCTCTCCTTGAATTCCTTGAGGTCCTTGAGTACCCTGAGGACCTGTCGGTCCAGTATCTCCGGTATCACCCTTTACGCCTTGAGGTCCTTGAGGTCCGGTATTACCAATAGGTCCCTGTGGACCTGTATTACCAGTTGCACCCTGAGGTCCGGTAGCACCCGTAGCACCAACGTCTCCCTGAGGTCCCTCAGGTCCGGTAGCACCAGTTGGTCCCTGAGGACCTGTCGGTCCTACATCACCTTGCAATCCTGTTGCCCCTTGTGGACCTGTATTACCAATAGGACCCTGAGGACCTGTCGGTCCTACATCACCTCTAGGACCTGCTGCCCCAGTATCACCTGTTGATCCTTGTGGACCTTGTGGTCCTGTTAGACCTATATCTCCTTGGACTCCTTGTGGTCCTTGAGGACCGTCATTCCCTGTCGCACCTGTCGCACCTGTTGCGCCCTGTGGACCTGTTGGTCCTATATCTCCTTGAATTCCTTGTGGACCCTGTGGTCCATCACTTCCTGTCGCTCCAATTGGTCCTTGTGGTCCCGTATTTCCTTGTGGACCTATATCTCCCTGCGGACCCTCAGGACCTGTAGGTCCTTGTGGACCTGTTGCACCAGTATTACCCTGTGGTCCTATTGGACCATCAGCACCTGTTTCACCCTGTATTCCTTGTGGACCTGTTGCGCCTGTTGATCCCTGAACACCTTGGGGTCCTTGCGGTCCTATTGGACCTGCCGGACCTTCTGAACCTTGAGGACCCTCAGGTCCCTCTGCTCCATCAGAACCTTGTTCACCCGTTGGTCCCTTAGGTCCAATGGATGTTGGAACTTCTACAGAGTTTCCACCAGTAATACTTAGTGTGGTTCCTGATATTTCCAGTTCTTGATTTCCAACTACCGGATCAGGTTTCTTGCCGTAAAATTCCTCTAACTTTTTTCTAGCATTAGAGTTCATATATTACCAACCTGCTAATAAATTTCCTGCTGTTGTTCCTGTTGTAAGTACTCTAGTGAGGTTTACTGGATGCCAACCTACTGGGGCTGAAACCATAATGCTCTCGTCACCACCTGCTGAGATATATGCTAAGTCTCCAGGAGTTCCTACGTATATAACACAAGGGTATCCACCTTCTGCGTATATAGAGTAGCTATCTCCAGAACTACCAAGTGGTAGGTTAGGAGCCAAAGCTACAAAAGTTAAACTATTATTAGTTAAGCTTTCAATTAGTCCCTTCTGTTTTGTAGTGTTGTTTTGGAAAATCATTCCCGGCTTAATACCCAACTCAATAAAATTCTTTGAAGAATCAAACAATATATAGTTCCCTGCTGCTCCAGTTATAGTTGAAGGAGGAAAGCACTCAGTAGCTATATTAGGAATATCAATAAAGTCGCTTGGTACAGCGTCCATTGTTCTTGATACGCTGAGTTTTAAATATGCCATAATTTATTTCTTTTTTTATATATCTACAAAGGTACTTATTTTTTATTTTATCGTTCACTTCTTCTTTTCGACAAAGGTCTTCATCATCTTCTCTCCCGAACGACCAATAACATAACCACCTATACCTAGCTGTAATAAGTTCCAAAACTCATTCTCAAGTTCAGGTATCCTTAACCCAAATAATGGTCCTATAAACTTTACATATATAACGATGAAACCAAAGGCTAACATAAGGATTGGTCTCCAACTTCTCTGTAACCAATTACCCTTAGCCTCGGTTACAATGACCTCAGTCTGCATCTTCTGCAATTCTAACTGCTTCTCGATTAGTATTTGCTTTACTACATTCTGAGCCTTTATCTTCTCCTCCTTAGAGGTGAACAAGCCGTCTAACCCTGAAAGTAAGTCCTTAACGACACTACCTCCAAACCAATCAACTACTTTTTTCATATTGTATTTTATTTGGGTGCGTACTCCTTAGAGAATGCGTCTAGCCTGCGTAGCCAACCCCTTAGGAAACGTCTGTTGTTTTCGTATCTCTTTCTTGCGATTCTACTCCTACCGTTTGATGGCGTAGTAATGTAGTGAAAGAACGCTCTCCTTGCAGCTACACACTTCTTAAATAACTCCTTCTCATTAGAAGAGTTGATAGCACCCAACGTCTGTGGACCTATAAGACCGTCTACAGTTACACCTAACACTCTCTGCATCTGAAGGATTGCAGTCTTTGCTCCGGACCCCCAAGCCCAAGAGACTAAACAGTCTGCTATACTTTGATGTTTAATCTGGTCGCCCTTGACAGCGTCCCAGTATTTAGATTTAAAAATCAATCCCCAATCCTCGTGGTTCATCTCCAAGAAGCGGTCAACCTGATCAGTACCAAAAACTCCTACCCAAGCCTTATAGGTCACCCCCTTCACCGTGTGTATCTTATCGACACCACAGTGGTAGCTTGAAGCCGAGTCCTTTGGGTCATTGCTTTCGCCTCCCTCCCAACGATAGAAGAATGGTATAATATTCGTATGAACAGCCATACTCTTCTTCTTAGGTATAAATGATTTTAAAAAATCCTTAATCTTCATTTTGTTTTTTTCTTAATAAGTTCCACTTGTACAGGGTATAACCCAAAGATACAAGTAGCAACATTATTTTCAAAGTCATCTCAACGGTAGAGAAAGACACTGCTAACGATCCTGCGTTAAGCAGATACAACTTCAAGTCTGACATCCAATCACTCATTTTTTTTCTAATTCATAATTGATATGAACATCACTCCCATATGTACTCGTAGTCGTATAGTATCCGTTCATATCTACTCTTATTTCTTGTATGGAAACTTCTGATTTAGGGCAGTCTTTCTCTTACTGCAACCACAATCTTTTCCTGTAGCCTTTGCTACCTTATCCACTACTCTCTTTATTCCTGTTGCCTTAGTGAACTTCTCAACAGTATCTCCTAATCCCTTTGATTTCATTCTATTTATTTTTTACAAGTGCATACCTTGTGTGGGCATTCATCTGCCACCTTGAACATAATCTTAGATACAAGCCAATTCCAATTGCACTTTAACTTAGCGAATGTTCTTTGCATCCATAGTCCTAGTCTTACTAATGCTTTTCCCATAACTTTATTTTAATTAAGCACCGCAACGACCACCTACACAAATCTTTTTCATCTTCTTTCGTGAGTGTGCCTTCCTTACGTTCTTAGGTTTAAACTTATTTTTCTTTCTTCCTCTATCCCCGGGTCCTCCAAATGTAGGAGCCAATGGGTTTGCTAAATCTCTTTTATACTCCATAACTATCTACGTCTTGCTTGTCTCGCTCGTTTCTTAGGACTTCTGTATTTCCCTCCTGACTTGATTCGCGAGTTACCACATTTCTTCTTACCTCGGTCTCCCGGTCCACAAGCCTCAGATGGTGCTAGTGGTGTTGCTAAATCTCTCTTATACTCCATAACTTTCTTTTAAAATCCTGATTACAAATATACTAATATTTTCCTTGGCGGTTTTTTGGAGAAGACGCAGTAGAGCCTCCCTTTCCTGCCCATAGCTTCTTGCAAGACCAGTACCTAGCAGTAAGCTTACTCTTTGCTGTACTACATTTATGACGAGCCTTGAATGACTTACGTGCAGCAGCAGAATAATTGTGACCGTAACCCTTTGCGCCAAAGTGAATTAGCTTTTCCTTTCCACCCTCGCAAGCCTTTACCATCTTCTTCTTCCCTGCCCTGTCGCTCTTCATAACAACGTTGCACTTCATCTTCTGCTTGTATGCCATTACTACTTTCTTTTAATGCTTTTTACTCTCTTGCCCATACCAACCTTAGCCTTCTCAGCCTTCTTCTTCTTTAGAAGCGCACTGCTCATCTCATACTTTGTACGTGGTGTCTTTGAAGAAACTCGCTTCGATGGACGGCAGTACTCGTTCTTGCCACCCGATCCGCACGGCTTACCCGTTCTAGTGTCTACCCACTTCTCCTTACTCCACCTCTTTAGTGCTGTACCTGACTCTGTCTTTCGTACCTTACCCTTACCCTTGCGACACTTGGCAATAGCTTGAGATGCACGAGCAGAAGGAAACACCTTGTACTGAGCCTTTACTTTTTTGTAACAAGCGTCCTTTGGCATTACTTTTTCTTTTTACCGCACTTGGCGTATACACTATTAGCGATTTGTTTGTTAGAAGGAAGCCCTTGCTTTTCCGGCTTACCACCCATTGATTTATTCGCCCCTGTGAAATATGGTTTTAAATTTTTCATTTTCCTTGTCCTTTATATTTTTTCTTCCAACCGATTTGGTTCTTACTTGCATTCTTAGAATGGACACCTGATCTCTTGGTGCTTTTCTTTTTACTATAAGTGCTTGATGATATCTTCGGCATCTCTATTATATTTTACCTCTTTGGCTTCTATTGTTTTTCTTTCTCTGTAGCCTTGTAGTATTTCCTCCAAATCTTAATCCAGTCCCAGAGCCTGCCGTTCTTCTGCCAGACCTGTTCTTTCTTTCTTCCCACTTCATAACGTCCTTGTTACGAAAGTTAGCAGCGTTTAGGTCAACAACAGATTTCTCCAATGAAGCTATCCTTGCATCTTTAGCAGCTTCCTTAGCCTTCTCTTCTTTAGCCTTCGCTTCCATAGCCTGACATTTCTTTAACGCTTCTCCTTTTAGGTCTTTACAACTCATAGTGATCTTTTATTCTTAACTTTACTACAAAGTTATTAAATTTAATTAAATGGTTGATTACCTAAAATACTGGAGGGTCATACGTCACTACGCAAAAAGAAAGTATGGCGTTACAACACCCGAACTTGAAATGCTCCTGTTCCTAAGGAGTGAAAAATATTTCTCTAAAGACGACTTCGATGAGTACAACGAACTAATGAGTTGGGATAAGAATATCTTCGAGAAGATGAGAACGGACGGATGGATAGATGTATTCAGAAAGAAGCAAGGAAACAGAAGGGTCATATACCAACTCTCATACAAGGGGCAGCGTATGTTGACAAGTATATATAAAAAATTAGAGGGCGAAGAGATACCCGAAAGTGAATCTTCAAACCCTCTATTTGGGAGAAACTTAAATTATACCGACAAGGTATACAGAAACTATATCAAGAAGTTGAACCAGTCTATTCGACAACAACAACGTCTCTCTCGATAATAACCGTATACTGCTCACCGTTTACTACCATCGTATGACCTGCCCTTGAGTCATAGAATATAGTGTCCCCGGATGATATAACATCAACATCAGTTCCTGACTGTGCAACGACAGCCTTCTTGTAACGTATGTCAGCTACATCACTTGCAGATAACAACAGACCTGAGTCCGTCTTTATCTCTTCCCTTATCTCTTTTACTAGAATGTATTTGCCAATTGGTCTCATTTGTCCTCGTATGTTCGTGCCATTGTAATAATAGCGTTAGTAGATAGTAGAGTTACTGCAACAGACACAGCGTTCTGTAGGGCGCATTTAGTGACCTTCATAGGGTCGATCACACCCATCTTGTACATATCACCCCACTCGTTTGTTTTAACGTTGTATCCGTGGCTAAAATCGCCTCTGTTGTCAACGTTCTCCATAGATGGTATCCCTGCGTTGTCACATATCTGAACAAATGGAGCGCGAAGCGCTCGCGACAAAATTTTACCGGCAGCACTATTGTCCATATTTTCAACCGCCTTTACCAAGGCTGTTCCACCACCTGGAAGTATTCCCTCCTCCAAGGCTGAACGTACAGCACATACCGCATCGTCAACACGATCGTACAACTCCTTTTGCTCAAGGTCAGTCTTTCCACCTACGTAGATTACACCAACGCCACCAGTGAGAGATGCAATACGTGACAGGATGAACTCCTTGTCGTGCTTCTTCTTTGTTATCTTCAATGCCTCACGTAGCTGTGCTACCCTCTCAGCAATCTCAGGAGTGGTCTCAACCTCGTCCTTAACAATCACAGTTGACTCAGCGTTCACGATAACCTTCGAGCAGTGACCAAGGTCGCTAAGTGTCATAAGCGATAAGTCATCACCAGTCTTCTCACTGAAGTAGGTAGCACCAACACTAACCGCAATGTCCTGCATTAGTTCGTGCTGCTTGTAGCCAAACGATGGCGGTCCAATAGTACACAGCTTAAGGTTGCTCTTCATTACATTCGCAGCCAACGTATTCACAACGTTAGTTGACGTAGGTGCGATAATCAATAATCTCTTCTGCTCTTGGATGATTGGTTTCAATACGTTCTCGATGCTCAAGATGTTCTCGATAGGTGCGTCACTAACAAGTACGTAGCAGTCCTCGAGTATACACTCGTCCTTCTTCTGGTCGTTGATGAACAACGGTGACTCATACCCACGCTCAATCTTTAAACCCTGTGTGGTCTCGAAGTAAGTCTCCGAACTCTGTGACTTGTCAACGGTAACGATACCGTCCTTACCAACCTTCTTGTATACACTAGCAATGATGTTACCCAAAGCCTCGTCATTGTTTGCCGAGATCGTGGCAACGTCCTTCAAGGTCTTGTTGGTTACCTTCTTCGCCTTGGACTTTAATTCAGATATAATGAACTCAGTCTTACTAACCAAGTCACGCAACACCTCAGTCTTGTTAGCCGAGTTAGTAATCTCTGCACCCGCATTGATTAACGCCTCGGTTAAAACAATAGCAGTAGTTGTACCATCACCCGCCTGCGCAGCAGTGCGCTCAGATGCCTGCTTCATTATCCGTACCGCTAAGTTCTCAGTAGGGTCGAGTAACGATACCGCCTTGGCGACAGTTACACCATCCTTGGTTACAGTTATTCCGTGTGTGTGATTCGGTGATTCAATCAGAACAGTTTGACCCGAAGGTCCTAAAGTTGATTTGACAGCAGAAGCAATCTTCTCTATTCCACTGTAAAGTTTCTTTCTACCTTCATCATCGAAGTGAAGGTTCTTTGGTGAGTATCCAATCTCAGACATAATTAATTTAATTTAAGTTTCAGCAAATATAACAATTATATTTTCTAACCGCAAATGTCAAATGTCAAAATTAAACTTCCCTATACTACTACTACTACTTTCTTCTTCTTTATTTATACTATCTATGATAGACTTTTTTTTAACATTTTCAACATAAAATAAATAATAGAATGATAATCAGTAAGTTACAAAAAAATAATCAACATAAAATCAACACTAAAAAAAATAATTGTGTCGATTATTAAAATAATCAAACAAAAAAAGAGGAAAACCTAAATGATCCTCCTCTCAATTTTTCCGAATGATAATTGGTAAACTACATTCTGTAGAAGTTTTTCTTGTTCTCAGCTAACTCAATTCCGTCAGCAATCATATTAACTTTCTTCGCTCGGTGTAATGTCTTACGAACATTTGCCGCCTGCTGAATACCAGATACACCACAAGGTCTGTCATTGATTAATCGACCATCCTTGACAGTCAATCCTCCCATACTCTTATACTTCATATCCATAACTTATTTGTTTATACAAAGATAAAAATATATTTAGACACATATAGTATTTGGGTTCTATACCGTTCTGCGCAAAGCTGCCCCAATCTGAAACCGATTTTTTTCTTGGGGGTGGGGTTCCAATCCCAATGGCGCACCCTAATTTTTTTAGCTTTTCTACCAGGGTATCTACTACGGTATCTACCAGGGTAATGATGTTTTACTGGAGCGCGTCCTGCGCTCCCTATGTCCCCTGTTCCCGTCTCCCGTTATCCCTGTTCCCCGTATCCCCGTACGCATTCCCTGCAACATATACAAAGCAAATGCATTGTAAAAGGCACAGAGAGATGCTTTAACCACCTCCCGAAATAAAACAAACGCAAATGAACTGCAGTAATTAGAAAAAAAAGTTTCGCTCTGAAAGCCCAATAAACAAAGGGATTGAGAAGGATTGAGAAGGATTTATGAATAATTGAAATGTTAAAATATGTTAACAAATGTTAACAAAGTTTGCGAGAAAGGAATACTATCACTAGATTTGGATAAAAATTAGACAATTAACTAACACAATTAACTATGACACAAGAAACAATCAACTACTACACAGACGAATTGAATAGATTCAAAACTGTATCAAGCAAGAAAGCATTTCTAACCAGAAGCAAGAAGGAAGTACAAGATTACATTGATGATTTGAGATGGGCATTGGATGGTAAGCACACTGGATGGCTACACGGAGAGCGAGTATACCAAGATAACATTCATAATCAAAAAAGAGAGTTGATGATAATAGAAAAGCTGTACAATAAACTAACAAAGTAATACTGACGAGTCCTAAATGGACGAAACATTCCGCAAGGAATGTCTATTACAAAAACAATAACTATGAGTAAGAAAAACGAAGTATTTGAAAAAATCAACAAGCTAGTAATCGAAGGACTAGAGAAGGAAGGAATGCAATGGTTCAAGCCTTGGAAAGGAGGACAGGAAAATGCGCCATTCAACCTGCATACTAAAAGATATTACAACGGATTCAATATATTTTTATTGAATTGCGTTATGAGAGCAGAGGGATATGAGCACAACCAATGGATGACATTCAAGCAAATATCTGAGAATGGCGGCAAGGTTGTCAAGGGTAGCAAATCAACAGAAGTTTACTTTTGGCAGATAGGTTACTTGGACAACAAGACAGGTGAGTTTGTAAGCCCTAAAGCAGTGAAAACAATTAACCCAAATGAAAAACTTTCTGACGGTAAAGATAGATACAAGAAAACTTTCTCTGTAAGATTTTACAAAGTGTTCAACGTAGCACAGACTGAGGGGATTGAATCAATGGTGAAAGAGCAAGTTATAAGTGACATATCCAACGAGCCAAATGAGGTTGCTGAGGGGCTAGTCAAAAACTATGTATCAAAGCAAAATGGATTAAAGATAACTCATATAGATAACTCTGCATACTACTCACCAAATGAAGATATAGTTAATATGCCAAAATTGGAAGCGTTCGTTGATGCTGATAGCTATTACAAAACTTTGTTTCACGAGTTAGCACATAGCACAGGTCACGAGTCAAGACTGAACAGAAAGTCACTTACTGAGGTTGCTCATTGGGGCGGTAAGACCTATGCTAAGGAGGAGTTAGTAGCTGAAATATCTGCGTGGTATTTGGTTGGATTGTTGGGATTAAACCCCAAAGACAGCGAGGTTAATTCTCAAGCATACATTAAAGGTTGGTGCAAAGAGTTAGCAAATAAGCCAAAGGAATGTGTGTATGCTATGCAACAAGCAACAAAGGTAGTTGAGTTTATACAGAAGTAATTCAACACCAGTCATCAATTGCCTCGCTATGAAAATAGCGGGGATTTGGTGGTGAAAAATGTTAACTAAAAACAAATAACGATGAACACTAACGAAAAGATACACCAAGCATTTAACAACAGAGAAACAGTTGAAGTTGAAAACATTTATACACCGAACACTATGAAACAATCAATAAGAGAAGAACTACTATCGCACATTGAAGACTGCAAGAACGATTTTGATGAAGTAACACACTTCAATATGTTCAACGAAGATTACTACTTAATCGGTTACAACAATTGCAACGAATGGTTAAGGAAACACAATATAGGTGTCTTTGAAGGTGTGAACATTTGCAAAAACTTTGAACGTGACAACTACGGAGAAGTTCATACCGATTTAGATAACTCTGAGAAGTTAGTAAACAATTTGGTTTACTGGTATGGATTAGAATTGTGTAACGAATTAGGTATTAAATTAGATTAATATAAACAAGGGGAGCGAATGCTCCCCACAAAACCAAATAGATTATGAGAACAATTGAATTTACAGTTGATGGAACCAATACCTTTGGATGGTTCACAACAAACAGAAAGTGTAGAATAGATTCCACATTGAACAATGAAGATATCTTTCGGTGCTGTTGGAATTCTTTACCTAAAAGATTAGAAAGAGGATGGGAGGTTATATCCTTTGTGAATGAAGGCGAAAATATCACAGTCTGTAAGCATTGGTTAAAGGAGACAGGATTTAATTTTAATCAATCTCACGAAAAAGAAATAGTATAAACAAAAACCAAATAGATTATGAAAACAATTGAATTTACACACACACCAATCGTTACTAAATCAAAAGCAACAATAGAACTGGAAAATGTCGAAAAAATATACTTAGGAAAAGGAAATGAATGTCGTTGCGGATGTAGTGGGGAGTATACACATTTAAAAAGTAGAGGAAAAGATATAACAGGAGATCCTCAGAAAATAAAGAGGATGTTAAAGAGATTTTTAAAAAATTCTGAAACGAGAAAAGTAGTAAGTATAGAAAATTACATCTTTGAAGTTAATGTTTCAAGGAAAGGAGATACAGATAGAGTTATGACAATTTACTTAAAACAGAAACAGTATAAACCAAACAAATAAATTATGTATACAATAAACGACAAAATGACAGATGAGGTAGTAGTTAGATGTGATTACTTAGACGAAGCAGTTACAATCTTAGATTTACAATTGAACTTTGAATCGTATGAAATACGAAGAGTAAGTGAGATGGCAGAGTTCAGAAAAGGAATCCAGTACATTGCATACGTGAAATGGTACAGAGGAATCCAAAACGACAAGACGTATGTTAGAGAATTCTTGAGTGAATCTCACTATCAAAATTGGGAGAACTTCATCCATAGTAAAGGAGGAAAGGTAATAGGTATAAACAAAGTAACAAATCAAGTATTATGAAAACAATTTTAATCACAGCAGTATTGGTCCTATCGTACACAGGTTATGGTATTGAGGTAAATGAAACAACAACAACAACGTTTGAATACGTTAAGCCAAAGAAAAGAAAGAACAAGCACAGAAGAAAAAGAAAGTGCTACAACAGTACAATATTAGTAGGTAATGGTAAGTATAAAAAAAGAAGGAGATAGATTATGGAAAAGTTATTAGAAGAGTATTTTGATTTAAAGGATATGTTATTGGATTACACAGATGAATTTCACGATGCGATGTCCTACGATATCCAAGGCTATTATGTAAGGATTGACTACATTGATGAGGAAGAATACAAACACTATACTGAAGTACTAACGAAGCAAGTTAACGCATTCAAATCAATCTTAGAGGCATACAAACAAATAGATTATACATTTTGTTAGAACGTAAATAGTTTACGATGTTGAGTCGTACATTTGAATAAATTAAATTAAACAAAAAAATAAAGCTATGACAATTTACATTTTATTTAACCCAACAGGAACAATAGTAAGGTCAACAAGTTCTCTTGACGATGCAACAATTTGGAAGGCAACAAGAGGAACCTATATGGAGGTATACCACTGCGATTCCAGGGACCTGGGGGCATACAAATCTGATGATGACGTATGGATAGGCAATGGATTCGGTGAAGAACTTTACTGCATTGATACGGATGGAAAGATTGATGGAGTAGATATCGATTCCATTAACCTAACGAAAGACTTTCACAACGAAGTTTTACAAGCAAAAAAAATGGAGGGAAACCACGCCCTCCATTAAACCTAATAACAATAAACCTTTTATAAAAAGAAACTAAGGGAACATAAATAAATAAATAATTTAATTTGCTCTCGTTAGCAGGTACAAATATAACTAAAAAAAACAATAAACTATGAAAAAGATGATAATAATAATTGCACTTGCAGGAGCAGGATGCATAGAGGAAACAACGAGAGATGTTGTTGATAAGCCAATTGAAACTGTAGAGATTGAGCAGGTAGTTGATACGATTGTGCAGGATACGGTACAAGTAAAGACTATCTGGGAGCAGTTTGTTGATGCGGTTATATTTGTTGAGAGCATTGACAACGACAGCGCATACAACCACAGAGAAAAGGCAGTAGGATGTCTACAGATTAGACCAATAATGGTTCGTGAGGTGAACAGGGTTCTAAAGAAAGGTAAAATAAACCTAAGGTACACAATGGATGACAGGTGGAGCAGGGAGAAGTCCATCGAGATGTTTGAGATTATGGCTGAACAGGTTGAGTGCTGTGAGGGATTGGAGTTTATGGAGTTCTGTGAGATCGTAGCAAGGAAGTGGAACGGTGGTGGCAGAGGACACAAAAAGAAATCAACGTTAGTTTATTGGAATAAAGTGAAGAATAAATTAGGAAATGTACAACCTATAGATTAAATTTGTACTCAATTAAAACATAAACCAAATGATAAAGATAACCAAAGACAATTTCGTATGGCTTGACGTAACAAAGCAATGCGTATCACAGGTAAAGACCAAAGAACTATTTGACGCACAGGTATTGTATGAAGTATTTGACGATGAGAGTGAGAGTTTGATTGAAGACCCTGCGCTTGTTAAGTATGCGATAAATAGAGGATCAAGAATATGCATCGAGGTAGGTGAACTACCAAAGCAATACCAACAAAAGAAAGTCTGGGATGGAACGGACAAGGAATTAATAGACGGACATTGGTTCGTAAAGATGGCAAACATTTTAAATATAAAAAATGAAGACAATTAAAATTAAAGACAGAGACGACAAGGTATTATTCACTCACACTTGTGACAATAACAATATTAGAATCACTTTAGAAAAGGCAGTAAGTGAGCATACTAATTTAATAGGTGCTGATTTAAAACGTGCTGATTTACAAAATGCTAAGTTAAAGGGTGCTTGGTTAAAAAATGCTGATTTAGAACGTGCTAATTTAGAAGATGTTATTTTAACAGGTGCTGACTTAACAGGTGCTAATTTAGAAGGTGCTAATTTAGAAGATGTTATTTTAATAGGTGCTGATTTAAAACGTGCTAATTTAAGAGATGCTAATTTAAAGTTTGCTTGGTTAAAAAATGCTGTTTTAAGAGGTGCTGATTTATACGGTACTAATTTAACAGGTGCTGACTTAACAGGTGCTGATTTAACAGGTGCTAATTTAGAAGATGTTATTTTAATAGGTGCTAATTTAACAGGTACTAATTTAACAGGTGCTAATTTAAGAGATGTTTGGTTTACAGATGCTAATTTAACAGGTGCTAATTTAAGGGATGCTTGGTTAAGAGATGCTGATTTAACAGGTGCTGATTTAACAGGTGTCATTATAAATAACCCATTAAAAAAAGATCCAGAAGACAAGGTAGTAGCTAAAGTTATAAACTCATTTAGAGAACGCTCAGAGCAGGGAATAAATAAATATGGTACAACCCTACAGAGAGATGACTTGAGTCCATTAGAATGGATGCAACACCTACAGGAGGAGTTGATGGATGCAACACTATACATTGAGGTATTAAAAAGTAAACTAATCAAGTTAGAAATTAAAGAAGCTGAAGACAAGGTGTCTGACGTATGTGATTAAAATAACAGACATAAAAACATTTGTTAAAATGAGCGAAGTAAAACTAGATAAAACAAAAGCTGAAATAAAAACTTGCAAATTCAAAGATATAAGACACATATTTGAAGAGTTTCATTATAAAAAGGGAGCAATGGGTGGTGGTATTAGTGTTTGTTTTGCAATGTTTTATGAAGGTGCTTTAGTTGGTGGTAGTGTAATGGGTAAACCAAGACACGAAAAGAAATATAAAAACTGTATTGATATTAGACGAATGGCTTGTTTGGATTTATCGCCTTGCAATAGTGAGTCTTGGTTTTTATCTCAAATAATTAGATGGTGCGCAAGTAATACTGATTACAATTATGTACTTTCTTATAGTGATAAAACAGTAGGGCATAGTGGAACTATTTATAAAGCGGCTAATTTTCAGAACATAGGCGAAACTACACCAACTAAATTTGTGGAATGGGGTGAAAAGACATATCATCCGAGGAGCCTTAGTATAGACAGACCTTACAGCTACAATCTTAGAGAAGCAGTAAAAAAAGGTGAAGCAGTAGTAAAAACTGGACTACCCAAAACCATATGGCTATACGAAATAAGTAAAAAATTGAAGCGAAAAAATAAAAGCGTGGGGAATTTTGATAAATCTTATCCTAACGGAAACTTATTTGATGCAATAACCTAAGACATATTGTATACAATAATCAAGTTATAAATTAAAGAAGCTGAAGACAAGGTGTCTGACGTATGTGATTAACAATTAAATAAAGTAAAATGAAAGAAGAAAAAGAAGAAAAGGAAGACAACGTAGAAATGGGACTTGGATTAATCCAAGGAGTAATTGGATTAGGTTTATTAATCTATGCGGTGTATGTATTATTAACAATGTAAAACAACATCGGTATGATTAATTTATTAGAAAATATAATTGATTACTACTCAGAGGAAGAGTTCTTAAAAGCCGATGGGTTTGATGATGCCGTAATTGGAGTTGAGTTAAATTCAATGCGACTAATATATTCAATGACAAGATGTATAGAGATTCTTGTTGAGGAAGGTATGTCAGTAGATGACGCATTGGATCACTTCCACTACAATGTATCGTCAGCATACGTGGGAGAGAAGACTCCCATATGGTCGGATGATATGTATTATTAACAATGTAAATTAAATTAAATGTCAAAGTCTAAACATACGTTCACGAGTATACGAGAGGAGCAATCCAACAACGGAGAGTTCGACATCCTATACGAAGAACAGGAACAGATGATAAAATCAAATCAAAATGAAGAAAGAAATATTTAACAAGTACGTAGATAGGGTATGCCATATACTTGATATGGATGAGGATACACTATTCTCCAGAACAAAGAAAAGAGAATCCGTAGATGGAAGGCTATTGCTTTACTACCTATGCCACAAGAGAGATATGAATATAGTTTATATCCAAAAGCATATGCTAAACAGAGGTCTGAATATCAGCAGGTCATCCATATACAATGGAATAGATAGGGCAGGTCGTATGATAAGTAACGACAAGGACTACAAGAAAACAATCAAAGATTTACAGGATGGCATATAGCATAGAGGAGGTGTTCGATCAAGCAAGTAACGATGACTACGCTGTGTCTATGACAGGATACTCATTCGAGTCTCATATGGTCTACGGCATAAAGATAATTAAGGACACATCCAACAAAGAGATAAAGCTATTTGACACTATGAAACGTGGAGATTATTTTGTTCCACTGACAAAAAGAGAAGTAGAAATATTCTTAGAAAATGGTTGGAGATATGGAGTATATGTATTATCTTTGGACAATTATCGTACAAAGCTTGACAAGATAGAGCAGCGAATACAAAAGTGTATAGCCGAAAAGAAATCATCAAAACAAATATTAATACAAAAATCAAGTAGAGAAAGAATACTAAAGAAGTATTCAGAAATTAATCTTAAATTAAATCAATTAAATTATGGCAACAGCAAAGAAAAAGCAGACAACATTTGAAAAACTATCTGCAATCAACGTAAACAAATTCATCGAGAAGAAGAACGGACTGACATACCTATCGTGGGCTTGGGCTTGGAGTGAGACAAAGAAGAACTGTCCAGACGCTACATACCAAGTAGGTGAGACAGAGTACGATGAGGCTACAGGCTTTATGTGTCACACAAGTGTAACTATAGATGGCGAGACATTAGAAATGTGGCTGCCTGTTATGGATGGTAAGAACCAAGCGATGAAGAAGGAACCTTACACGTACACTACACGCTACGGACAGAAGGAAGTGGCAGCAGCTACGTCATTCGACATCAACAAGACACTTATGAGATGCTTGGTTAAGAACCTTGCGATGTTTGGTTTGGGTATCTACATCTACGCAGGAGAAGATATGCCTGCAACAACTACTGAAGAGGTTGCATCTGCACCTGTAAATAAAGATACAGGTGGTACTGAACTAAAGGTGGGTGATCCTAAGTGGCAATCAATGGCTAAGTTCTGTAAGGAGAACAAGGCGTTGGGATACAAGAAGTTATGTGATAAGATTGAAGCCAAGTACAAGCTATCAGAGGGTGCTAAGGAAGAGATCAAAAAGATAATCAAGTAGCTATGAATATCACTCCCGAAAACATAGAGAAGCTAAGGGATGATGAGCAGTACTACGGTGATTTTGGTAGACAGTTTCTGTCAAACTCAGACATAGGGAAACTACTCAACGACCCGACACAGTTTCGTCAACCACAGGCTGACAACATAAACTTTCACAAGGGTAGGTACTTCCATCAGCTAATACTGGAGCCTGAGAAGGCTGAAGAGACAGAGTTCATTGATGTGTCTTCACGCAACACGAAGGCATACAGAGAGCAGGCAACAAGAGGTATCATTATGCTTCAGAAGGAAGGTCAGCAGATTAGAGATTGTGTAAGTGCAATGATGAGTAAGCTACAATTCTTCGAGGGTATACGCCAAGAGGGGAATGAATACGAAGTACCTGCTATCAAGGAGATAAAGGGTATGCTATGGAAGGGCAAGGCTGATATCGTATGTGCAGATAAGCTGATTGACTTGAAGACAACGAGTAACATAGATGACTTCAAGTGGTCGGCAAGGAAGTACAACTACGACAGCCAGTGCTACATATACCAAGAGTTATTTGGTAAGCCATTGGTATTCTACACAGTAGACAAGACTGATATGAGACTTGGAATCTTTACACCAACAGAAGAATTTGTTCAGAGGGGTGAGGAGAAAGTGATCAGAGCAGTCAACGTTTACAAGAAGTTCTTTGGAGAGAACGCTGAGTTCGATATCAACGAATACTTTATAGAGGACAATCTATAATAAAAATATACAGGCAGTATGGGTGTGTGTTCCAATGGCTCGTAATGTTTGTAGACTATATGTATAATCAATTGGAACAAATTAAAATCAATTAAAATGGCAGAAGAGAAAATCTTTGCAGACGGTTTCTTATTTAAGAGAAACGACAACGCTCCAGAATTTGTAGTAGGGAGTCAATCAATTAAGGTAGAGGAGGCAGTAGCTTTCTTGAAGGCTAACGCTAAGAACGGATGGGTAAACCTATCTATCAAGCAGTCTAAGGGTGGTAACTACTACTGTGAGTTAGATACTTGGGAGCCTAAGAAGGCAGGCAATGAACAGCCTGCTCAAGCAACTAATGCTGATGCTGACTTACCATTCTAAGTTAGACCAATCTAATAAAGAGATGGGGGGCATTTTCGCTCCCCTCTTTTTTGCCTTATCAAATGTTGAAATGAAAAAAAATAATGCCCTATACTACTTTTTATATTTATTATTATTTATTTTTATTCTCCTCTATAAAGAGAAAAAAAACAACATAATCAACACAACCACTGATAATCAATAAGTTAGCAATTAATAATCAACATAAAATCAACACAGTATGTCAGAACAAGTAACAATATTCAAGAACATTAAAGAGACCGAAACCCCATTCCACAGGGATATAGAGGTGGTATTAGAGAGAATAAAAGATGGTGCAACAAAGAGTTTAGTTAAGCAGATTCGTTCAGCTAAAGATAAACCACAGAGAAATGAACTAAAGAAAAGACTCCCGGCAATATGCTTTTCGGGGACGTTCAACAAACGTAAGGACAATGGTATCGTAAAGCATTCGGGTTTCGTATGCCTTGACTTCGATGGATACGAGAAGAAGAAGCTACTCCTTGAGCATAAGGAGAAGCTAACCAAGGATCAGTATGTATACTCGGTGTTTATATCCCCATCGGGTAATGGACTAAAGGTATTGGTTAAGATACCTGCAAGCCCAGAGAATCACATAAGCTACTTCAACTCATTGGAGAAGTACTTTGATTCACCTTACTTCGATAAGACCTGTAAGAACGTAAGCCGTGTATGCTACGAGTCATACGACCCACTTCTGTTTATTAACCTACACTCAAGTGTATGGGATACAATTGCAGAGCCTGAGTACCAAGAGGTAGATAAGTACAACGACCCACAGACCATTCCAATTACTGACGAGAACAAGATAGTTGAGATACTAATTAAGTGGTGGTCAAAGAAGTATCCGATGGTTGAGGGACAACGAAACCAAAACTGCTTCGTACTCGCTATGGCATTCAATGACTATGGTATAAACAAATCATTGGCAGGGTATGTACTAAATAGATATGCAACCCCTGACTTTACAGAGGGTGAGATTTCAAGGACAATAGATAGCGCCTACGCCAATACTTCAAGCTTCGGGACCAAATACTACAAGGACGATGAGAAGTTGCAGCAAATCAAAGATAAACTAAGGAGAGGAGTATCAAAAAAGGAGATTAGGAATCAGCTAAGTGAAGCAGGACTCGATTCAGATTCAGTTGATTCCGTTATATCTGTGATTGAAAGCGAGGAATCCAAGAAAACATTCTGGGAGAAGAGCGACAAGGGTGTGATAAAGATAATCCACTTCTCGTTCAAGAAGTTCCTTGAGGACAATGGCTTCTACAAGTACTGCCCAGAGGGTGGCAAGAACTACGTGTTCGTAAAGGTTACCAACAACCTAATAGACCACACATCTGAGAAGGAGATAAAGGACTTTGTACTAACGTACCTACAGGACATAGATGACCTAAGCGTATACAACTACTTCGCTGATCAAGTTCGTTTCTTCAGAGAAGAGTTCTTGACATTGCTATCTACTATCGATATATACTTCATAGAAGACACAAGGAACTCAGCGTACCTGTACTACCAGAACTGCGCTGTAAAGATAACTAAGGAGTTGATTGAGCCAATTGATTACCTTGACCTTGGAGGATACGTATGGAAGGACCACATAATAAATCGTAAGTTCAACATATGTGATGAAAAGGACTGTGACTACTCGGTATTCATTGGAAACATCTGTAACAACAACAAGGAGAGAATCAAAACAATGGAGAGTACCATCGGATATATGATGCACGGATACAAGAACTTAAGCTACTGCCCGGCAATCATTTTAAACGATGAGGTAATATCAGACAACCCGGAGGGTGGTACAGGAAAGGGATTGTTTATGAATGCACTATCAAAGATGAAGAAGTTAGTGGTGATTGATGGTAAGGCATTCGCATTTGAGAAGTCCTTTCCCTATCAGACAGTATCAGCAGATACACAGATACTCTGCTTTGATGACGTTAAGAAACACTTTGACTTCGAGCGGTTGTTTAGTGTGGTTACTGAGGGACTGACACTTGAAAAGAAAAACAAGGATGCTATTAAGATACCATTCAGCAAGTCACCTAAGATTGCTATTACTACCAACTACGCAATAAAGGGTACAGGTAATTCATTCGCTCGTAGAAAGTGGGAGATTGAGTTACACCAATACTACAGTAAGAACTTTACTCCATTGGATGAGTTCAAGAAACACTTCTTTGCTGAGTGGGATGACGATGAGTGGTGCTTGTTTGATAACTATATGACATACTGCTTGCAGGATTATCTAAACACAGGGCTTGTTAAGAGTAAGTTCGTTAACCTTGAGGTTAGACAGTTGGCTTCAGATACATCTCACGAGTTTATTGAGTGGTGTGGTTTGGTTAGTGGACACCAAAAGAATGATAAGATATTCTTCGACACGAGAATGGTTATGCAAGATTTATACTTTGAGTTTATATCCGAGTACCCAGACTACGCACCAAAGGCTAAGATGACTATTAGTAGAACGAGGTTTTACAGATGGTTGATTACATACGGTAATTTTATTTCTGGTCAAATTCCTGTTGAGGGAAGAGACTCTACAGGTAGATGGATTATAATTAAGTCACGTGAAAAAGCAAAACAACTTACCATATGAAAGACAACACAGACATAGCAATGGAGAACTCCTTTAGGGTTATAATACTCGGTGAAGACTGGGGTGATATTCTAATCAGCGAGGAGCCATACTTTGCTCACGTACCAACGAAGAGGTTCCCAAGTATGCGGGACATCAATAACTTAATTGAATACTTTAAATTAAAGAAAGACTTAGATAAATGTGCAGCATTACAAAGATACATAGAGGAAAACCCGACTCAATAATCGAGAGACACAGTGGTTACTCTGACGAGCAGATGTACGAGAGGTGCAAGGTATCATATGGTGTAATGACCAAGACCCATCCTATAAAAGTTGGGAGGGGTAAGAAGGCAGTCACGTTGCAAAAGAGGGTATTCCCTTTAGATGTTGTGGCTGAAAAAAGAATAGTCGAAAGTCTTAAATATTATAAAAACAGAATGGAGAATCCAAGTAAAATAAAGTTCAGAGATTATCAGAACAAAATAATATCAAGTGGATCAGAGATACTATTGAAGCACGGATTCCTATACTTGACTATGGAGGTTAGGACAGGCAAGACGCTGACTAGCCTGGGCATAGCGAGTATTATGAAGAGCAGCAGGGTATTGTTCGTAACAAAGAAGAAGGCTATCAGTAGCATAGAGAAGGACTACGACCTGTTGAATCCTGAGTTTGATATACAGGTAATAAACTACGAGTCACTTCACAAGGTTGAAGACTTCAGCTTTGATGTGTTGATTCTTGATGAGGCTCACAGTATGGGTGCGTTCCCAAAGCCAAGCAAACGAGCGAAGCAGGTAAGGGATATAGTATCTAAGCACAACCCATACGTGATACTGCTGTCGGGTACACCAACGCCTGAGTCGTACAGTCAGATGTACCACCAGGTGTATGGCATACAGAACAATCCGTTCAACGAGTGCATAAACTTCTACAAGTTTGCCAAGAGGTATGTCAACGTGAAGCAGAGAAAGATAAACGGTCTGTTCATCAATGACTACCACGATGGTCTCAAGTCTATCGTTGACGATATGAAGCCATACATAATATCATTCTCACAGAAGGAGGCAGGGTTCAAGGTAGATACCAAGGAGCATATCCTTGAGGTTGATATGGACCCAATGACATACAAGCTAACGTCAAAGCTTAAGAAGGACTTGGTGATAGAGGGTAAGGACGAGGTGATACTTGCCGACACACCTGTAAAGCTTATGATGAAGCTGCACCAACTCTACTCCGGCACTGTGAAATTTGAGTCTGGAAACTCAACCATCATTGATACATCAAAGGCTGAGTATATATACGACAACTTCTGCCTACAGAAGATTGGTATCTTCTATAAGTTCAAGGAGGAGTTGAACGCACTCAAGGAGGTATATGGCAATCAGCTATGCACAGAACTTGAGGAGTTCGAGAACACAGACAAGACCATTGCCCTTCAGATTGTATCGGGCAGGGAGGGTATATCCCTTAAGCAAGCCAAGGCATTGGTGTACTACAACATTGACTTCAGTGCCACAAGCTATTGGCAGAGCAGGGACAGGATGACAACCAAGGAACGATTAGAGTCTGATGTGTATTGGATATTCTCAAAGGGTGGCATAGAGAAGGACATATACAAAGCGGTAAGTAAAAAGAAGGACTATACTGTTAGTCACTTCAAGAAGGATTTATTAACTTTAAAACATTAAATTTGTAATAGAATGACCGAGCAACAGATACAATCCAAGAGGATAAAGCAACTGGAGGATGAGGGGTACTACGTACTCAAGCTAGTGAAGACCAACAAGAATGGGATACCGGACATACTAGCGATACCACCAAACGCAGGTGTTATCTTTAGCGAAGTCAAGACACCAAAGGGTAGGGTGTCAAAGTTACAGGAGTATAGACTAAAAGAATTAGAAGGGTATGGATTTAGAACTGAAGTATTTAGAGGCTGAGACAAAGTGTGATATCGAAGACTGGTTCTTTGATAGGATGTCAGAGTATTCCATTGAAGATGCCTCTACTATTATAGGAAGCACCGTTACGATATTGGATGATCTACCATACTCAGAGGGGTGGAGTCAGGAGATATCAGGCGTGATAAAGAATGAGCAGCCTATATTCTTTGTGGTTGAATACGTTAAGCAGGAGAATGAAATGCCATCACTGGTCGATGTGTACGAAATAGAAATGGATGAGTACTTAGACTACATTAAAAAAAATCAAACAATAAATTATTATGAATCAAATAGAAATGTTAAACCTAAAGCAGGGGAAGATTGATAGGCTTCAGGCTATAATTAAATCAACACTATTCGTTGATGTAAAGAATGATAAGAACAGGAAACGCAATACCATAAACGCAAGATACATATACTCTGAGGTACTTAGGAAGGATGGGTTCGGATGCTCAGACATTGGCAGGTCAATATGCAAGAACCACGCAACCGTACTACACTACTGGAAAAACTTTGATGGGTTCTTAAAATCAGACAAAACATTCAGAGAAACCTTCGCACTGATAAGCAAAAGATACACAGATGATTATGATTATGTTCTTGATATGTCGTATGAAGAAATAAAAAAAGAAGCTTTTACTTTGAGAATTGAAAATAAAAAACTAAATTCGGAAACAGACAGACTTCAACTTGAACTACATTCTGTAAAAGAATCACTTAAAGTTATTCAAGAACAGGCTCAAAAGAAGATAGAACAAGAGGAGCGTCTAAATAAAATATACACTGTTATTAAGCAGCGAACAAAGAACGGAACTGAAGAAAAAGTTTTAAATAAAATAAATAATTTGTACAATGGTATATACGACTACTGATATTGACAAGGTGTTATCATACAAGACTTGGTCTAACAAGCGAAAGTCTGATGAGTTGTTGAGGATGGACTGCAATATGTATTGCAACCTAGGATTGGACTCCACAAATTCAGAGCGTACTGCTGTCAGAGTTGTGTCTCGAAAGATATACTCAGCTATAAAGACGGTTGATGATTCATTAGGAACTTTATTGATACAAACTATAGACCCTAAAAAATGATGTAATGGCACAGGACTTCTCGGTATTTGATATAGACAGGATCAATCATATAAATTACTTGATGGATAGGATAAACGACTGCTCTAATAACATATACGAGGCTCTTGTTGATAGGGAGTTCGAGGACCTGGCAAAAGAAATAGCTATCCTTGAATCGATACTAAAAGAAATATCTGAATCCATAGATGATGAAGTATAACTACTCGCAATTTGCATCTGAAAAACAGCTATATGAATTCGTTAAGGAGTTCTATATAGATGACCTAGCTAATTCAGAATCATCCACGAGTAGATACGATTGCACATCGGAGAAGTATAATATAGATATTGAATTAAAGTGCAGACGCAAGCACTACGATGAGTTGTTGATAGAGAAGTCTAAGTACGATTCATTAATCAAGCGTTCAAAAGAATTAGGTACTACTGCGGTATATATAAACTCTACACCTGAGGGGGTGTGGGGTTTTTATTTGAATGAGTGTGACATCGAGTGGTCCACAAGGCACCTGCCTAAGCAGACAGACTTCAGCCGGAGGCATAGAGTTCCAAAGGTTGTTGGATACCTCAACGTAAACGATGGCGTTGATTTACTTTCTCTTCTTCCTTCTGTTTAACTTATGAAGCTTTGACTTCTTGAATCCATCAGTGGCGTAGTAAAGCTTCACCTGTTTATCGGTGAAGACCTTACCACTTGGACTGATGTTTTTATTTCTTCCTATCTTCTTGAACGGCATAGCTTACTTGTTTTTTCTTTCCTCTCTAGCTGCTTTTCGTTTCTCTTTAGCTGCTTCTCGTTTTAATTTTTCCATCTTTATTATGTTCTTGGCTTTACCAAACGTCTTTCTCCAGGCAGCAGGGTCTTCCTCCTTCAGTTTAGTTTCACTGGTGTATCCTGTACCCTCAAGTAGTTCTTTTCTAAACTCTCTAACAGGGTCTGAACTTGAAGTTTTTCCATACCCCGGTCTATAAGATTTACTAACACCTATAAGATCGTACATATTTTCTTCACTGTAATCTCCTTCTCCAAGAAGTTCATATAAAGCGATTGGTGCATCTAATTGCGCTCCTACCATTATTTCAGCAATAGGCAACACTGAATATACAATTGATTCACTTTCATCTAAATCTTTATATATTCTACTCATATCTTTGACTAAAGAAAGAAATGGGTTAACAGTATCTGATAGAGGATTCCTTTTGCCAGTGGCTGTGTTATAAGCATATTCTAAACCAGTGCCTATGAATGGTATATAGAATGCTATGTTTAGTCCAGTAGCAGCTTTGAAGAGTGCCTCGTAAGCAGCTTCATTTTCATCGTCATCTCCAAAAAGTAATGCAGGTGAATAGGATGCGAGTGTAAACAAAACGTTACCTGCAGAATAGTTTACAAGAAACTTTTTTATATCCTTACTCTTTGGAGGTTTTCCATCAGCGATAGAGGTAACCATAGAATTTCCAGATTGTGCTACATTATTCATCATTAAGAACATAGAACTACCAAACATTGTTAAAGCCCTATCACCAGGATTAACACTTCTCTGTAGACCACCTTTCTCCGTTGGTCTTTTTGTTTGCTGAGTTGTATTATAATTATTGAACATTCTTAAAGCTTCCGCTTTGCTCATCCCATTTTTTATATTTCTATTATATACAGCCTTGTATCCCAATATACCAAGTATATCACCAAAAGCAGTAGCAAGTCCTGCAGCCTTTCTCCACATTCTCTTTAATCTTCTTACTGGTAACTCAGCTATTCTACCTCCAGATTCAATACTTTGTATATCTCCTTCTAATCCTGATGTTACACGCTCATCAAATCCTGCAGACATTTCTCTTGCTTCTCTTATTTGTCTTGGTAATGTACCTATAACTCCTGAGTAGTCCAAAGCTAAACCAATTAATCGACCCCCAGGAATATTTTTTAATACTGGACCCGGCTGATAGTCTGGATATGCATATATAACTGAAGATGCTTGTTTTACTACTTGAATTGCTTTGAATGCCAAGGCATATCCTGTATATTTTCTCTGAACTTTATTTACAATGTCATCGCTTACATTAGGTCCTGCTTCTGGGTTGATTGAATATGATAACATTTCATCGAACAAGACTTTCATTCCTGATACATCTAAAAGGTTTTGAATAGACTTGTCTTTTAATATGGAATTCATCTGCTTCACATCCAATGCATAAGCCTTATACTTCTCCATACTTTTAACGTGATTGTCAAGAACAGATGTAAAGTCTATCTGTTGAGACAAATCAACTTCTGAATTCATATCCATACGTTCTGAAAGTGCAGTCATACCGTATTCAGCATTAAACTGTTTTGAAAAGTCTCCTTTGAAAAAGTCAACCATATCAGCACCTGAACTTACAGTTTTAGTAGGGAAATAGTTGTCTACATAACCAAGGTTAATATCATTAGCCTGAACATACACATCATTTATTTCATCAAAGTATTGGTTGCTTAAGAAGTCAACTACTTGGTCTACAAGGGCTTTGTTCTCCTGCCCAATAAAAGTTTTTATTTCTTCAATGTTTATACCTTGAGCCTCAATTTTTTTTCTCTGTACTTCATTTAAGGATAGTGCGTATATACGCATAGCCTGATTTTTATTTAGAGTTAATTTGTATTCTTTTTTAGTTTTTACATCTTTAGCTTTGAAATCTTTTGACTCCTTTGACTTCAATGATCTCTTCCATTTTTTCCAGTCCTTGTTAAATATGGATTCAGTCATAGCGTCAATCTTTCTTGTTGTATTTCTACGACCCTTAGATGCGTCTTCGATAAGAACATTTAGTCTTTCATAAAATGTTTTCACAAACATACCTTCTTTGTTCCTGTCAAGTATTCTAGTTATTGTTCCAAAATGATCTACGTTATTTCTAATAAATCTTATATACCCATTGCCCTTAAGTTTCTGTTCTTGCCTAAATGTGCCTAAGAAATTTTTAACTCTATTAAAAAGACCAGTTTCAGAAATGGATTTATTAACATTATCTTTCCTTCTGTTTAAACGGTTCTTACTTAAAGGTTCACCATCCTCATCAAACAGTACATCAAAGTCCTCTGATATTTGTTTGTTAAATTTTTCCTTTATAGCATTTGCTTTTTCTTGTCTTAGTTGTCTTCTGTTATTAAGCCTTGCAATAGATTCTTTACGAGCAATCTTTACTTCTTCAAGTATTACCTCAACTTGCTCTAAGTCCATAGACATTAAATCTGAAAAAGAGTCAATAGCAAGTTGATTATCAAGTGCAGTCTGATATTCTAAATTAAGCTTCTCATTATTAGACAGCTTTTCTAATGCCTCTTCATATTTTTTGTTGTTGTCTTCTATGAATTTAGACAATCCATCAACGTCCTTAGCCTTAACTAAATCAAGAACTTTTTTAACGGAGGAGAAATAACTTTGACCATATGAATCCAATCCTTTTCCTCTTCTTTTTCCTGATTCAGTTCTTTTAAATTTAGCTTTCTTCTTTACTATAACAGAAATCTTATCTATTAAGTTGTTCTTTATTTTTTCTCTTGCCTTTTCAACTTCGTTCAGGACCTTCATCATCTGTCCCTCAACTTCAGATGGTCTTTTAGTATCGTTAACTATCTTTATAAGCTTCACGATATTTGCATTAGTATAGTTGTCTGACTTAGGAAGTAATGTTCTTATTGCTGATCTCATTAGTCTTTGAATAGAAGCTATACTCTTCCCGGCTTCTTTCATATCTTTAATCCTTCTTCTAACTTCAGCTATTTCTTTGGTAACATTTTTGTTTTTTCTAATTCCAAGCTTTCTATCTAAAGAGTTTTCCAATTCTAACTTTACCTGTTCGTCTTGTATTTTATATATAGGATTATCCTTTAATAATTCCTGAGCCTTTTGCCTAACCTCAGACATTGTTTTAGATTTAGCAAACTTGTTCAAAGCTGTTTTTATCTCATTGAATAATTTCTCTCCAACAATTGCTCCTCCTTCAACATTAGCAAATTCTTTTGGTAATGAAGTAAATAAATCAATACTGACTTCAAGTGCTTGGTTAATATCCTTTGCATTGAATCCTCTTTCTTTTAATATAATCTTTATACTTTCATCTGAAATTCCATTCTCTCTTCCTTTACTTATGATTGATGACATAGACATTACCTTTTGTTGTCTTTGCTTTGGTTTAGACTGTGTATCATCAACTTGCTCACGAGACGTAGGGGTGGTTACTTCCGAAGATACACCCTTAGATTGTACTGAATCTGTTTTGTCTCTTCCTCCATCTGTTGAGGACTTACTTCTTTTAAATTGTAGTGCGACTTCTGAGTTGACTCCTTGCTCTCTAAGTACTTCTTGGGCTGCTGTTTCATAATCTGTTTTTTCTGATGATTTATTTACTGCTTTATATAATCGGTACAAGTCTTTTTCGTTGTACCATACAATTGCTTGAATGTCTGCTATATCTAATTTAGGAAAACCTCTTTCTATTAATTTATCTTGAACTTTTTTAACAACATCTCTCATTGTATTTCTTTCGTTACCGCCTCTTGGAATATCCTGTAAAGAACCTGATAGATTTTTAAAATGAGTATTGGCTACGATATTTAAAGGAATTTTACTTTTATACCCACCGTTTGCATAATTTTTAGTAATAGTATTTAACCATTTATCAAACGCTTTCCCACCTTTTAAAAGTTCTGCTTTATTAAAACCATACAAAAGATCGCTACCTTTGTATGATTCTATAGCTGATAATGTATTTTTCTTACTACCTTCTGTTTTATCTTTAGCGACAACATTACCTGTGTATCTATTAAACATTCTACTAAACCATAAATCGGCAGTAAGCGTATCAAAATCTCCATTAAGATTACCCCAAAAACTACCTATTTTTGAGCCTAGCATAGCCATTGCTCCTGTAATTTTAGTTGTTTTGTTCTCTCCGTTAATTTTATATCCTTCTGCTTCCCATTCTTTTACTGTTTTAGTTTCCTGTAGTTTGTTCTTATAATTTTTCCACCCTTTCTTTTTAATAATCTCAAAAGATAATGCTATGTTTTGTTTAATAATATTTCCTGATTTACCTGCGTATTTTCTGTCGGGTAATTTATTATTATTTTTATAATAAGTATAAGCCTCGTTAGCCTGTCTAAAGTTTATTCCTACACTATTGTTTTGAGAAATTAAAGCTACCAACAATGTAAACTCCAAATGAGGCTTACTATCTGAATCGGAAAGTTCAGGATGAATCCTGGACATTAACTCCATAGCCGATTTAGTTTTTAAGTCATACCATCCTATCCCTGAGTCGTCTTCCTTTAATTGTAGTTCAGCATCATCAGTCATCGCTTCTGCAATTTGATTTAACTGAGTATCCGTATACTTCCCATCTTTTGGAAGAGGAATATAAAAGCCTTCTTCTTTTGCTCTTTTATCAAACGCCCTCCCTAACTCTATAACTTTAGTCCTTCCATTGTCCATTCTTTTAGGATTCAAAGAATTTGGGTTAGAAAACAACTCTACTGAACTCGCTTTCGATGCAGTTTTTATAAGTTCATCGGCTAACTGTTGTCTTGAACTTACTTTTACTTCTTCGGTAACTTTAGAATCTTGACCTTCTTTTTCTAAAGTCTGAATGTCTGACTCCTCAATAACCTCACCTGTTCTAGTCTTTCTTGATATTACATTTAATAGGTCAACAACATCAGAATCTTTTGCTCCGAAGTCACTTCCTAATTTAATACCAAACTTTTTAGCTATACTCTTTAAGAAATCTACAATTATATTTTTAGATGGTCTGTTAAGCTGTCTATATTCAGAGGAAAGTATACCTACTAATTCCGCTAATCTTTCTTCATTTTGTAACTCACCCTCATAACTCTTAGCAAAAGCTTCAATTCTTTTTGAAATATCACTGTCTTTTGGTAGAACCTTTAAAACAGACGATACCATCTTCTCTGATGCTATTGCAATATCTGGATCGCTTTTTATTTTATCCATTAATACTGCGTGAAATATTTCGTGTGGTACTGTAGTCTTTGTAGCTTTAGAAAGGTTAACGTGTATGGTGGTATTGTTATGATTATATTCTGCTCTACCATCACCAAGCTTTGCATACTTTAAATAATCCTCATTGGTTTCGTGAAGTATTATTTTAACATTAGGTAATACTTTAGAAATAGACTTTGCTGCAAGTTTAGATATATTAACCACATTATCTCTTAATGGGTTGGTATTTTTAGAACCATCTTTACTTCGGTTCAATGTAATGTTCTGTCCTTTTTTGAATAATGAATCAATATCATTCTGTTCTTCAATTGTTACGTCCTCACTAGTAACACCTTCCTCAGATATAGTTGGTTCAGTAAACTCTTCAGAAATCATTTTTCTAAAGTCATCCAATTCTTGTTGCTCCTGATTAGCAGTTTCAATTTCAGTCTCTAAAGCCTTTATTCTTGTTGTTTCTGCATCATACTCTACAGTCCCTTCTTCTATATTTTGAATGTCTACTTTGCTTTCTTCAAGCTTTTCTTCAAGTACATCTAAAGGTTGCTCTGCCAGGTTATCAAAACTAAAAGTTTCGGCTTTTCTTCTTGGTGTTACATCTTCCTCAGCTACAACCTCCTCAGCTACAGTTGGTTCAGCAACCTCCTCAGCTACAACTTCTTCACCTACAACTTCTTCACCTACAACTTCTTCAGCTATAATCTCCTCAGCTACAGTTGGTTCAGCAACCTCCTCAGCTACAACTTCTTTCTTACCTAACTCAGTTAATTCGTTGTCTATCTCTGTGATACGTTCCTTCTCCTTAACGACTAAGTTAGGCTCCTTGCCCTCAACCTTAGACTCCAAGTTTCTCTTCTCTACTATTAAGTTGAAAGCTTCTTTGGCATCACTCGTATTTAAGTTGTCAGGTATCTGATCAAATATCCCTTTAGCGTATCCTATACCATCAAGTTTAGATTGAGCATCCTTCTCGGTCATTTTACCTAATGCAACTTGGGTATTCAACTGAGCCTCATACGTGCTGTACATATCTCCTTTTGTTGCAAAGTCATACATAACTTTAAAATCAACGTCATTCAGACGGGTTTTTTCATTAAACCCTTCTGCTACTGCTCTTGTTGCCTGACCTGCTGTGTTAGCCATAGCACCACCAATAACTCCCAACTTAAACGCTTCTGAAGTAACATCATATATTGCATTATAAGTACTAGCTACTTCAAAATAATCCTTCCCCTTTATGGCATTGTATGAATTCTTTAATGCAACATTATATAGTTCTTGAGCCGCTTCTGTACCCCCTTCAGCTAAAGGTGCTGTAGCTAAACCTAGAAGCCTTTCGTTTAATGTTGACTTTGCATTTTTGTTAATTGTATTAGAAATAACTTTTGCGCTTGCCCCTTTAGGTATTTCAGAAAATGTTTTGTTTATTATCTTTGCAGTTAAAGTTTTACCTAAAGGAGTTTTAGAAAACGCTCTGCTTAATCCAAGTTTTTCTAATAGGGTTGATACACCCGCATATAGTGCAGACATAGTTTTCTTCTCCCACTCTGGTATATCATCAAACTCTGGTGATGACATTAGATTTTTGTTTTCAGAGTAAAGCATACCATATATACCTGCTGATGAAGGTAATCCACGTAGTGCCGCACCTGTCCTTTTAAATCCTTCTTGAGTAATTTTTGATGCAACCGTACCAACTCCCGGAGCAATAAGACTTCCTGTAGCCATAGCACCAATCGAAGATAACAATCCAGTTCCTGCCTTAAACAAATCACTTCTATCTTTACTTGCTATATACTCATCTGTAATAATCCCTGGGACCAAATCTTCAGTTGCTCTCTGCTCGTATGTTTGACCATATATGTCTTTCTCAGTGTCACCCATAACAAATCCTGCAAAACCTGCGCCTCCAGATAAGAATGATTTAGTCATAGCACCTAAGGTAGAACCTCTCTTTTCTTGAATTGCAAAGTTTACTGCTGCTGACTGATTTAAGTTTATCTCTATGTCCTGTAATGACTGTTGCTCTTCGTTTAGTGCATTTACCTTTGTCTTTAGTTGATTTACTAGATAGTTTCTTTTATCTAGGTTTGACATAGGTCCAAGAACAGTTTCAAACTGTAGCGCCTGAGGCTGTCTTCCTAGTGCTATACTTGCATCTACTTCGTTTATTTGACCAACAATATTATCAGCTTCTTCATTTAGTTGATTGATTGTTTTTCTTTTATTAACAATCTGTTTATTTTTTAAGTATATATTTTCTTTGGTGTTATATGCAGGAAGTAGTCTTGGATCATATTTTACAATCTTATCTTTTTCTCCAATAACACTTAACATTTTTTCTCTAGCTTCTATTATACCTTCTTTAGCCTCAGGTGTGAGACCCTCAAAATTATAATCCAATGGTATATTGCTTATAGCTTCTTTTGTTAATTGTTTTTCTTTTTCTTCAAAACCTCCTTTTGGACTTCCAAATATAGATTCTAACACACTTGTTACAGGACTTCCTCCAACAACACGCTCTTCTGTAAATGCAGTTATATCATCAGATAACAACCCAAACTTTACAGCATCATAATAATCTTTAACCGCTTTGTCTTCCTTATACGACTTGATACTAAGTTCTACAAATGTAGATGCTAATTCTTTTTCTCTAAAACGACTATATTTATCTCCTGCATCTAAGTCAATTCTTTTTGACTCACCTGTAAGTTTGTTTGTTATCTTTACTTCGTCAGTACCTGCACTAGACTCTTCAATTGTAAATATATCTGACTCAGGACCGGGCAATGATTTTAGAAAATTACTTAGTTGAGTTACGTACTCAGTTTCTGATTGGTCCTTTTTAAATTTAACATCATTGAATTCATTTAGCTTTTTTACGTTGCTTCTGATTCTTTGATTTTCTTTATACTCCTCTGTATCAGTATCTAAACCTGCGATTACTCTGTCATATCTTTTAGAAAGATTTATGTCTGTAATTGGTTTAGACTCTTTATCCTTGATAAGTTTGTTTTTTATCTCATCACTCTTTATAAAAGACTCTCTTGATAGTTCTTCAGCCCCTTCGAATTGGTCTTCCTTAATCTTATCTAAGTATGATATTACAGCTTTCTTTTCTTTATCCGCTTGTAATTCTACGTCTTCTATTTCTTGTCCTGAAAGAATCTTAGTCCAGGAACCATAGGGACCTTCTGATTTTTGAAATCTAGTTATATCAGATATCGCATTTCTATTTAACTCGGCAGTTCTTGTGCCGTCAGGATCATCAAGTGGTATGTAATTGTTTTGAGTTTTATCCCCAAGGTTTATTAGGTATGAACCGTCAGGTTGCTTCTTGTACTTTGCCCCTGGTCTACCTGCGTATGTGTATGTCTGCTCTGCTAATTTAGTTCTGAGTTCTTCATCCTTCTGAAGTTCAAAGTCTTGAGATTCTTTATACGCCTCATCTCTTCCTTGCTGCGTAGACAAATCCAAAGAAGAATCTTCCGATACGAAGTCCAACCCACCTTGCTTCGGAGCCATTGCTTCTGCCATCTGCTCCTGTGCTGTCGGCTCCTGTGCCATCTGCCCCTGTGCTGTCGGCTCTTTTTTTTTTACTGAACCCAATGCATCTTGTACAAACGTTTCAAATGAAGCGTCTGTTTTCATCTTACTGTATGCTAAATTCTGCAAATCTACACTAGATTTAAAATCTTGTACAAACGTTTCAAATGAAGCATCTGTTTTCATCTTACTATATGCTAATCTTAATAGTTCTTCGTTCATATGTTTTTGATTTTAATTGTATTCAGAATTTGAATCTCCAGTCACAACTGTTCCTGCTGCTTGACCTTTTCCTTTGCTTTGAATATTGATTTTTTTCGCAGCGGTCTCTGTTAATTTCTTATCTGACTTTGCATAGTTTTTAAGTGCATCAATTGCTTGTTCTAAACCTTTACTATTAGTTAAGAAATTTCCTATTACAGTTTCACCATCTAAAATGTTAACTCCTGCAGAACCATCATATTCAACTTGGATTCCTCCCAAATTAGGAATCTTATTTACGAATGACTTCACTTCATTAACAACATCACCAACAGTCTGATCAGGTTTGCTGTCGTAAGTTAAATTATCTATATAATTTACAGCTTCTTCAATTGGATCGACTTTTACAGGTTGAGTGACAAATGAACTTATATCCCTATCAAGTTCTGATTTACCCTTATCTTCTCTAATCTCTGCTCCTATCACTGCATCTTTGAAGGTTTGATCATCGAATGTCTTATCTCCTCTACCAAAATCCTCATATATAGAAATAACAAATTCTTCAGCAGTTTTATTACCAAATTCAATTGTTCGTTTTTCACCGGGTTGACCATCCTTCCCTTTGTATATAATCGTTACCCCATCATTAGTTCTAGTAGCATCAATTATATTTTCGTTACCTCCTACCAATTGGTCTAATGATGTTTGTGCCTGATCCTCAGTTCCTTGGTACACATTTAAAATTGTGTTAGCAAGTGCCTTTCCTTGTTTCTTTAATCCTCTTTCTGCTTTGTAATATTTTTGTTTAGAAACATCTGGAGATGATTTCATACGTTGTACTTGAACAGTTCCCTCTTCCTTAAGCATCATACGAGCCTGAGTCTTTAACGCTCTCTCTGCATTTGCTTCCTGCTCTTCAGTCAATTCGTA